>Ga0310690_10009445_pt1 | contig 12228 bp, 12 predicted proteins | sample AusTroGonzalo_MG_2_FD_207661 | JGI IMG/M metagenome (GOLD analysis project Ga0310690, IMG submission 207661) | Bovine rumen microbial communities from tropical cattle in Woodstock, Queensland, Australia - Gonzalo_04 (v2) (version 2) | ecosystem: Host-associated > Mammals > Digestive system >...
AAAACATTGATGACTTAACAGGACGACAGGTAAGTGGAAAATTTTTCTTAGATCCTGGCGATTGGGACACTCTACAGGATCCTCCTTCATATGTCAAAATTCCTAATGAAATAGAACGAGATTGCTATGAAAACCATTCTCTTAAGTATGCCAAATATCCGGATGGTTCTTTTTATGAGTGGTATAAAAGAAGACTCGAAACAGATAAGGTTCAGTTAAAACATGCCATACTTCCAAATGGAGATGAGTTTGAATGGAATGAAAAAGGACAAGTAATACATGAAAAACATCTAAATGGAGATGAGTTTAAGTGGGATGATGCAGGACAACTTACATATAAACACATATCTAATAATTCTGAAAAGACAGATGTTAAAACAAATGATATTCGACTCCTTATGCGAGGGTTTAGACAATATTTTTAATATTTACAATCAAAAATCAATAATTTGACGGATATGACATTCACCAACAAAAAACCGGCATAAAGCCGGCTTTTTTGTTGGTGGGTGTGACAAGACTACTCCGCTGACGCTCCGTTCACTGCGGCAATCGGCTTTGCCGACCGGCGTACATTGTCCGCCTTTGCCTTGTAGTCAAACTTGTTTCTCACAAGTTCGAGCGATCTATCTATATTCACCAACAAAAAACCGGCATAAAGCCGGCTTTTTTGTTGGTGGGTGTGACAAGACTCGAACTTGTGACCTCTACGATGTGAACGTAGCGCTCTAACCACCTGAGCTACACACCCGAAAGTGAGCCTTTAGTATCACACTCTTTTTTAAATATCAAGTAAAATCTTCAGGCAAATAAACTTTTAATCACTTCCAAAGATTTTTCCGGCGCTTTACTCCAAAAGTCAGCATATTGTGCATAATGGTTTTCAATGCCGGGCGTGTCGCTGATGATGCGTAAAGATAAAAAAGGAACACGGTATAAATAGCAAACTTGCGCAATAGAAGCTGATTCCATATCAACCGCCAAAGCATCTTTGAATTGTGTTTTAATTTTCTTTAACTTGGAAAGTTCGCTCATAAACTGATCACCGCTCACAATCAAACCGGCTTTCATTTTCGTGTCACACGAAATCGCCAACGCTTTTAAAACAAGCTTTTCATCCGAATGAAAAACAGCGGGCAAACCTTGAACCTGCCCATAAGCATTTTCCGGCCCGCACCAAACGTCATGATACATAATATCTTTTCCGACAACAATATCCATCACACTCAAAGAAGAATCAAGCCCCCCGGCCACACCGGTATTGATAATTTTTTCGGGCTTAAAATGATTAATCATTTCAACGGTGCTCACCGCCGCACAAACCTTACCTATACCGCTTTTCATAAAAACAACATCTTGTCCGTTAACACAAGAAGTGGCAAAGGTTAGATGATTAACCTTTTCAATTTGAGGATTTGGAAATGCCTTTAAAAGCAAATTAAACTCTTTTTGCATGGCAACAATAATACCAATCATTTTTTATTCCTTTAATATTTTAAAAGTGCCTCAACAGGAGCATATTTTTCAATTTTTGAGCGTCCTTCACAAAAACTCAATTCAATTAAAAATGCACACGCCGCAATTTCGCCACCCGATTTTTTAACTAACTTGCAAGCAGCTTCCATGGTCCCGCCCGTGGCAAGCAAATCATCAATCAGCAAAATTTTCTCTCCCTCTTTGATTGAATCTGTGTGAAGCTCTAAAGTTGCTGACCCATATTCCAAATCATACGATTCTCTGATAACCTCACAAGGTAATTTCCCGGGTTTTCTGAGCAAAACGAGCCCACAGCCAAGCTTTTCCGCCAAAGGTGCACCAAATAAAAAACCGCGTGATTCAATGGCCGCAATTTTATCTATTTTAACATACTTAAAACACTCATAAAATGCATTGATGATGGAGGCAAAACACTTGCCGTCGGCAAGTGCCGGCGTGATATCCTTAAAAACAATGCCTTTTTTAGGGAAGTCTTTCACATCACGAACATGTTTTTCGATGTCTTCATACATCGGCTTACTCCTTTGTCGCTCAAAAAGATTATACAAAACAAAACTTTGAACTCAACAAATCACTAAAAAATATCAACGATTATTTTTTTAAATGCTTTGTAAAAATTTTATATATTTAAAATTTCTTCAAAACTCTTGAAATGAAAGAAAACATGATGTCTGGCATTTTGAATAACATGCAACTTATCTTTATAAAAAAACACTTGCGCTTTAAAGTTAAAGATTAAGTCATTTTCCGCCACAACCGCCTTATCAAAAATCGGATTGATTTGCACTTTTCTTGCTTGATACATTTTTTGCAAAGCTTTCAGTTCACGTTCGCAACTTTCAATTGTGCGCAAGGATTGGAGCTTGTTATACATTTCATATTCTTCATCACTGAAAACCATATACTTTTTTCTGAAATCAAGATAATTATCTATCGTTATTTTTTCAAAAACCTGAACTGTCTTTTCCGAGACACCGAGTTTTTCATCAAACAAATACGGATTGCCACACACGGCTACCTTTTGCCGAACATGAGGAATGGTATTTGCAATAATTGACGAAACAAAAACACCGGCAGAATAGGCAATAACATAAATATTGCGATATTTTTCAAAATCAAAATCTAAATTCAAATCCTGATAATTATATAAAATTAAAACATCTTTTTTATCATGCAAATTGGTAAACTGATTTTCATCACACCCCCAACCGGCAAAAAAAACGATTAAATCACCTGATTTGTTATTTTGATAAAAATATTGCATTTAAACACCTTGAAACTTTTGTTCTCTTAACATAAACGCTTCATCCTAATATTTCTTTAAATTCGGATTTGACTTGTAAAAATTAATCGCCCATAATGATGTAAAACAAATATTTTATTAAAAAGGATATGTCATGAAAAAATTCTTCATCACTTTATTGCTCTTTACCTGCATTTCAGGGTCTGTTTTAGCCGAAACAGTTTCTTATGATAAATCTGATTTTGCTTTGATTGACTCTGCAATTGACGACGCAGCTTTTGACATTCGTTATTATTCGCCGAACAATTTCACCGGCAACAAAATTGACGGCTACCAAGCCCCTCGCGCCTATCTGACCAAAGAAGCCCTTTCGGCTCTTAAAAAAGCGGCCGAAGATTTGCGCGCACAGGGCTATCGTCTCTTGATATGGGATTCATATCGCCCGCAAAAAGCCGTTGATAATTTTGTGAGATGGATAAATGACCCGAACGATGACGGCGACAAAACCTTTTACCCTGATTTGCAAAAATCAGATTTGCTTGCAGGCAACTACATTATGGCAAAATCCGGACACACCAGAGGCAGCACCGTTGATTTAACCATCATAAAAAAAGACGGCGGCTTTGTTGATATGGGCGGAACGTTTGATTTATTCAGTGAAATCTCACACCCCGATTATCCGAATTTAACAGATGAACAAAAAAACAACCGCAAAATTTTGCGTGATGCAATGATAAACGCCGGCTTTAAAGCTTTAGATTCCGAATGGTGGCACTTTACCTTAAAAGACGAACCATATCCCGATACATATTTTAATTTTGATGTTGAATAAACAAACCACCTTTGTTTTAGTTTCGTCATATAAAATCCGTTTAAGACTTCATTGTATGGAATAATTAAGCAGTTGAAAAAAATATTTACAATTATTTAACTCGTATTTTTTAGACTAAACGCTATTATGAGTACACACCAAATTCTAGCAAGATGGTCTTAAAAGGAGAGTTTAGATGAGAAAAAATCTATTTTTAACAACAGCGATAGTTACGGCATCTTTCGTTACCCATGCTGCTTTGGCAGAAAGCATTGATCAAAGAATAGAAGTTTCACAAGGCGAAACGAGAACTTTTAATGGCGTAACCGCAAACAATATTAACTCCGAAGGATTTGCTGGTGGTATCATTTACAATGAGGGAAATGTGACCATCGACGGCAATTCAACTTTTTCAAACAACACAGCTGATGATGGTGGTGCTATTTATAACGAATATTTCGGATCTGTGAATATTTCAAATTCAACTTTCAACAACAACACGGCTGATTGCTATTATTCTTTTGGCGGAGCTATTTATAGTGGTGAGAATAGTCAACTGACTATTTCAGATTCCGTATTTTCGGAAAATGAAGCGAAAGATAGCCAAGGATATGGTTCCGGACATGGTGGAGCTATTGCTAATGATGATGGTGGTGAAATAACCATCTCAAATACAACTTTTAGCAAAAACAAAACGTATGGTTCAAACGGTTCACCGAATTCGGGTGGTGCTGTTTATAATGGAAAAGGTAAAATAAATATTTCAGGTTCTACCTTTGAATTAAATGTTGCAACAAATTCTGCTGTAAGCACCGGAGGAGCAATTTATGTTGACTCATATGTAGGTGAAGGTGGCAATCCCGCATGTATTGTTGAAATATCAAATTCAAGTTTCAGCAAAAATGAATCAAGTATTGGTGGCGCTATAGGAAATGGTGGCCGATTGGATCTATCGAATGTCACATTTATTAAAAATAAGGCTTCCTTTATAAATCGAAATTCCGGAGGCATGGGTGGTGCTTTGTTTAACCTTTGGCTAACAAACATCGACGGTGGATCGTTTCAAGAGAACACGGCATTTGAAGGCGGGGCAATTTTTAACCGCTATACCGCAACAATTAGTTCAACATTTTCAGATAACAGCGCCTACCTTGGAGGTGCTATTTATAATGAGTACAAAATGGATATTTCAGATTCGACGTTTAGCGGCAACACAGCCACAGAAGACGATTCCGAATCTGAATTGTCGAGCGCTCAAGGTGGTGCCGTTTACAATTATGGTAAGCTCAACATTACAAACACAACCTTTGAAAACAATAAGGCTAATGCTTTAGAAAGTGATTCCTATGCTGGAGCTATTTATAACCATAAATATGGCCAAATAGTTATTTCAGATTCTGAATTTTTGGGAAACAAAGCAACAAACGATGAAAGTTACGCATATGGCGGAGCTATTTATAATTTGGATAAGATGACAATTTCGAATACAAATTTCGAGAACAATGAAGCATCAACTTCAGCCATGTTTAGCTATGGCGGTAGTATTTATAATTCAAAGAATTTAAACATCACTAATTCAACCTTCAAAAACAACAAGGCTAATTCATATTCTTCCCATGGGGGAGCCGTTTATAACAAGAATGGCCAAATCATTATTTCAGATTCTACATTTTTGGGAAATGAAGCGATGAATGGTGATGGATATGGCTCCGGACATGGTGGCGCAATCAGCAATATTGATGACAGTACAATAACCATCATAAACACGACTTTTACCGAAAACAAAACGCACGGCACAAACGGTTCGCCGGATGCAGGTGGCGCTGTTTATAATCGCGGTGGCACAGTAAAAATTGATGGTTCTACTTTTACAAACAATAAAACGATTGGTTCTGTATCTGGCATGGGTGGTGCTATTTATAACGAAGAGTCATATACCCATGAAGGAACGATGGAAATATCTAACTCTTCTTTTGTTGGCAATCAGTCAAGTTTCGGCGGAGCAATCGGTAACTATGGTGTATTGGAATTAACCAATGCTACATTTGACGGCAATAAGGCTCTTGATACTTATGCCTCTGAGGAAGGTTATGGCATAGGTGGAGCAATCTTCAATTCCAGCATGGGAAAAGCCACAATTACCGATAGCGTATTTGTTAACAATATAGCAACCAGTAAAGCCGGAGCAATCGAAAACAGAAAAGATTTGACCTTTAACGGCAACAATGTTTTTGAAGCAAATACAGCAAATGGTCAGCTCAATGATATTTACAACTATTATGGAACAATCAATGTAAACGGAAGTTTAGCTTTGGACGGAGGAATTATCAATTATTCCGGTACAATTAACTTTAACGACGCAATTTTGAAAGCAAAACTTGTTGATGTTGACGACAATACAACTAAAATTATTGCAAGTGCTGATGAAACTCATTTAGGAACGCTTACCGGTTCATTAAGTTTGCTCTTAACTGATGATGATATCACCAAAAAAATTGTTTTGGAAGGCAACAAAAACAGCTTTAGTTTAGGCAATACCTTGTATAATATTGAGTTTGACGATGCTGATACTTATACCGTGACAGGCAAGAAAAACGCTTCTCAAATTGCCCAATCAACCGGTGCTAACGCAAATCAGGCCCGCACAATTGAAGCGATTATGGCTGACACTTCTGCTACTGGCAACACTACTTTCAATGGCATCGCTTCTGAGGTCAATAATATGTTGCAATCCGGTAATCATTCTCAAATTCAGTCTGCGATAGAGGCTGTCACCGTAATGGCTCCTGATGTTGCACCCAGAATTCAGCAAACTCAGACAGAAACAGTCAATCTGGTATTCAACGCTATTGGAACACGTTTGAGCAATGTAACCTCAGGCGCCTCACAAGGAATGTCATCAGGCGATGTTTTGCAAGATGCCGCTGTATGGATGCAGGGCTTAGCAAATCATGCTAAACTCAATAAAACATCTAAATTTAATGGCTTTAAAGTGGATACTTATGGTGTTGCCTTCGGATTAGAGAAAAAATTTGATGGAAACATAAAATCTGGTGTCGGCTATGCATACAGCACCACAGATGCAGATGCCAAAGGACGTGATACGGATGTTAAAACGCATACCCTCTTTGCATATGGCGAATATAAACCAAGCAACTGGTTCATGAACGCTATCATCTCTTATGGTTGGTCCGATTACAAAGAAAATAAAAATGTCATTGGAAATACGCTAAAAGACAAATATGACGTTAAAACATTCGGAATGCAGGCAATGACCGGATATGATGTGTATACTCAATATGCAACCATTACACCGGAAGTTGGTTTGCGCTATATGCATATCAACAGCGATAATTACGTTGATTCAGCCGGACAAAAAGTTTTATCAAACAACAGCCATATTATCACAGGAGTGATCGGTTCAAAGATAAGTAAAACATTTGAAACCACACATGGTTTGAAATTAACTCCGGAAGCAAAATTAGCCATGACTTATGACGTAAAAGAAGCTGATAACAAATCAACAGTGCTTTTGCCTAACGGTTCTTCATACATAATGAACGGGCAAAACCTAAAGCGTTTCGGCATTGAAGTTGGCGCCGGCTTAACCGCAGAAGTCAACGATAATGTTGAAATGTCATTAGGTTATGAGGGTGGTTTCCGTAAAGATTATCAAAATCACAGTGTTCTAATGAATCTTAAATACAGATTTTAACTCTTATACAAGAGCCGTTTGTCAACGCCTGTTGAGCAAGCTAAAGCTGAGAACATTGGGCTGATTAACACGACACACATCAAAGTTGATGATATTCGCAAAGTTTAGGCGTTGGCGATGGGGCAGATTTTTGGTTAGCAAAATGACAATTGAAGATAACATTTTTAAACGCGCGGAAATAAACGAAAATTTGTTGGCACAATATGGCTTTCAGATTTCAGGAAAAACTTGGACTTTAGAAGTGCCTTTTATGAACGGCGATTTTAAGGCTGTTATACTTGTTGATGAAACAGGAGATGTTTCAGGAAATGTCTATGAAACGGCAACTCAAGACATCTTTTTGCCCCTAAGAACTAAAAGTATGGGCGGTTTTGCCGGTCAAATACGAAATGCTTATATAAATATCCTCAAAGACATCAAGGAAAAGTGTTGTCATGAAAACGTTTTTATCTCAGCTCAGGCCAATCGATTAGCCGAAACTATTTACAAAAAATATAAAGATAAGCCGGTTTTCCCTTGGGATGATTTTTCGGGAGGTGTTTTCAAAAATCCGGACAATGGCAAGTGGTACGCGATTGTGATGAATATCGATGTTCAAAAGGTGGATCAAAAACTGACCGGAAATGTTGAGGTGGTAAACATCAAACTTGATCCCGAAAAAATCCAAAATCTGCACCGAGAAAAAGGCTTTTATCCGGCTTATCACATGAATAAAAAAAATTGGATCAGCATTTTATTGAACAACACCGTATCAGACGCCGTTCTCTTTGAGCTGTTAGATGAAAGCCATGCTTTCACGCTACCTAAAAAACAACGCAATAAATAGAATTAAAAAAAGCCGAGCTTTCAAACTCGGCTTTATTAGTATTTTTGTTTTATTATTCCGTTGTTGAAACATCCACATCCGGAACAATTTCCAACACATATTGCGGATAAGCTTTGTGTAATTCTTCATAAAGAATTTTTATACCCTCTTCCGGCTTGATATCAAAACTTAACACCACATCAAAGTGCATGATTTTAGCCTCAATATCCAAATAAAATCCGTGAACCTGAACGGCCCATTTGTGTTGCAATATGCATTTTTTGACATCTTTTTCAATTTTCATTGCTTCGTCATTTTTTGTATTGTAGGCATATATGCCCACCGCCGCTAAAACAACACCGGTTTGCTCGTATGTTTTTATTTCTATTCGGCGAGTTAACCTGCTTATTTCTTTGGCGCTCATCATATCCGGTATTTCCATATGAACCGAGGCATAATACTTATCCGGTCCGTAATTATACATAATCAAATCGTAGGCACCACGCACTTCGGGCTCTTCCGATATGAGATGTTTGATTTTGTTTGTAATTTCTTTATCTGCCCTTGTTCCTAAAATATCATTCAAGGTTTCAACCATCATTTCAATACCGGCTTTAATAATAAATCCGGAAATAACCACGCCCACATAGGCTTCCAAAGAATAACCCGTCAGCATAAAAACAATGGCAGATACCAAAACCGAAGCAGATAATATTGTATCTGACAGGGCATCAGAACCGGAAGCAACCAGCGAGCCGGAATGTAAATCGCGGCCCTAAAGTTCGGCTTAATCTGAAAATACGGCTGCCCCATCTTAATACCCAGCGCTTTCGCCTCTTTCGAGCGCGATACGATTATGCCTTTACTGCTTGCTCCAGTCATCACGCATACCGGCTTGCCCTGCAAATCGGGGTTATCCTTCCGTTCGCAAGAAACGAAAAAGCAGTCGCAATCAACCAAAGCTATAACGTATTGGCGCATTTTACCCTCTTTGTTCTATTTCTGTTCTATTATTAGCGCGGAAATTTTGGGAGTCAATAAGTTCACGATGATTTTACCATATTTTCTCCGTTTGGCTGTGTTAAATAAAACCTTTTGAGGTAAATACAGATTTTTAGAAAATATATCATCTTTTCTAAAATTACCTCTGTTTATATTTCAGATATTTTAAGGATTTTTTATTTTTGCAATGATAAATTATTATCAAAATTAAGAAAGGAAATTATATGAAACATTTACTTTGTTTGTGCTTTGCTTTATTATGTCTTGTTGCCTGTGCAAAACAATCGGATAATAGTATCGAACAAAATAAACAAGCGATGTATCGCTTTGAAACAATGATAAACACAGCAGATGATGCATTGGCCGAAGAATTGGTTGCCTCTGATGCCCCATTTTATACGCCGGCAAGTCCTGAACCCCTATATGGTGGCAAAGGATATTTATCTGTTGTTCACTGGATGAGAAAATCTTTTTCCGATGTCCAATGGAAGTTGGAAGAAATGGTGGCTGACGAAGATAAAGTTGCTGTTCGTTGGACTTTAACAGCGACACATGACGGAGAGTTTATGGGACTTGCGCCAACAGGAAAGAAAATCAAAACAACCGTTATGAATTTTTACTATTTTAATAAAGAGGGTAAAATCACCAATGATATTGCCGCAGATGGGATGATTGGTATTTTAAGGCCCTTGGGCTTAAGTAAATAATTTAAATCTACCCCGGAAAGAGCCATGGAGCCTTCCTGGCGAATTTTCATATACGGGGTCGCAAGCCGCGCCATTTTTTTAGTAAAACAGAAAAAATCCGGCTGGTCGGGTGTGTTTAGAAAATAATTAAATATCAAATACTTATACAATTTTCAAAAATCGGGGGCTGGTCACCCCATCAAAACAATGGATGTTTTTTTGAAAAAAGTCATTGACTTTTGGTCAATGATATGCTAAACCTAGTATCATCAGGAGAAACATATCATGACAAAACGCCAAGAAGAAGCCCTAAAAACCAGACAGAAGCTGTTAGACAAGGCAACAGATTATATTGTCAGTGGTGATTTTAGCGACATAAAAGTGGAAGATATTACAAAGGCCTGTGGTTGTGCCAAAGGGACCTTTTATGTCTATTTTAAAAACAAAGAAGCCATTTGTGGTGAGATTTGTCGCAACCTGTTTAACCGCATTGTTTTACGTTTGGAGCAAATGAAAGACAAGCCCTTTTTGACACGTTTAGAGCACTATTTCGTCAGCTTTATGGTGGAAGTTGAACGCTATGGCATCAATGTGTGTCGTGAATGGGTACGCATTGTGATAGACCCGAAAGGCAACAAAAATGGATGGGATAATACGAAATGGCAATTTGATACCGACATGCTACGGGATATTTTAACCAAAGCCGTCAAAAATAACGAACTCAAAAAGAATACCCCTGTTGATCTACTGACACACACAATTATTTGTGAGCTTTATGGCATGATGACGTGTTGGTGTATGTCGGATGGCGTGTTTGAACCGAAAGATGTTTCTGGACAGATTTTTAATACACACATTGCCCCAATGTTAAAACAATATGAAACGGATAAAAAATGAAAAAAGTATTCACATTTATAATGGCTTTACTGGCAACTTTTACAGTACAAGGAAAGGAGATAGATATGTCAAACGCAAAAGTATTAGTGGTTTATTTTTCCCGAACGGGAGATCAATATAGTGTCGGCAATATTACCAAAGGCAATACAGCTATTATGGCTGAAATGATTGCGGATTATACAGGTGGAGATTTGTTTGAAATTAAGTTAAAAAATGATACTTATCCTACCGAATATACTCCTTTAACAGAAGTTGCGAAAGAAGAAAAAAATACAAATGCCCGTCCGGAAATTGCAAAGGATGTGGATAATTTTGATACCTATGATACCATTTTTGTGGGAGGCCCTGTATGGTGGAGTGATTTACCAATGGCCGTCTATACTTTTATTGAAAAGCATGACTGGAGCAATAAAACGGTTATTCCATTTACAACCCATGAAGGAAGCGGTTTATCATCTGTCCCCCGCAACTTAAAAAATGCGACAAAGGCGAATATGCTGGATGGATTGGCTATCTATGGACATGTGGCACAAAATGAACAAGATGAAGCCCGTATGAAAGTAAATACTTGGCTTGAAAAAATTGGTTTTAAGAAAGGAAAATAAAATGATTAAAAAAAAAGTTTTAATTATATCTAGTAGCTTGCGTGTGGGAAGCAATTCAGAAATCTTGGCTCATGAAGCAGAAAAAGGTGCTATTGAAGCAGGAAACGAAGTGGAGCTCATCACTCTAAAGGATAAAAATATCCAATTTTGTCGGGGATGCTTAGCCTGTCAAAAACTGGGAAAATGTGTGATTCAAGATGACATGAATACCTTGATTGAAAAAGTGCAAAAGGCAGATGTGCTCATTTTTGCAACACCAATTTATTATTATGAAATGAGCGGGCAATTAAAAACCTTTTTGGACAGATGTAATCCTCTCTTTTCAAAAGAAAACAACTTTAAGGATGTCTATTTAATAACCACTTTACATGATGGAATTTCTGGGAAATCCGAACGTGCCAAACAAGGATTAGAAGGATGGATTGAATGTTTTAGTCAATCTCGTTTTGCGGGGCTTTTGGATTGTGGTGGAATCAATGAACCGAAGGAAGCAAACGAGCATAAAGATGCTTTAAAAAAGGCCTTTGATTTAGGAAAAAGTATTTAAGGATAATAAATGATGAAAAAAGTTTTATTTTTTATTTTTTCAACAATGCTTTTGACAGGAGGTCAAGCAATGGCTATTACAGTCAATATCTATTATACGGGTGAAAACGGCAATGCTCGGAAATTTGCCGAGGAAATGGAACAAAGCGGAACAGTTGCGGCTATTCGTGCCGAAGAAGGCAATAAAAAATACGAATACTTTTATCCCAAAAATGATCCGGAAACAGTGCTTTTGATTGACAGTTGGGAAAGTCAAGAGGCCATTGATAAACACCACGCAACCCCAATGATGAACAAAATTACGGAACTGCGCAACAAATATGATTTACACATGCGTGTGGAACGCTTTATTGAGGATAACACAATCCGGCAGCAGGATCAAAACTTTATCAGGAAATAATCGGGAGGAAATATGAAGAAA
>Ga0310690_10009446_pt1 | contig 12228 bp, 7 predicted proteins | sample AusTroGonzalo_MG_2_FD_207661 | JGI IMG/M metagenome (GOLD analysis project Ga0310690, IMG submission 207661) | Bovine rumen microbial communities from tropical cattle in Woodstock, Queensland, Australia - Gonzalo_04 (v2) (version 2) | ecosystem: Host-associated > Mammals > Digestive system >...
ACACAGGCAATTACAGGTAAGACTTGGACACAATGGTTAGGTGAATTAGGGGATTGGGCGTATGACAGTAAAAAGATGGTAAAATATACGAATAAAGATGAGGATGAATTTATTAGGAATCTACAAAAAGAATATAGTAAATATATGAATGAGAATGGTGAATGGTTGGAACCAGGAGGGGAGGCATCAAAGCAATTTAATAAAGAGTTAAGTGATTATCAAAATAAAGCGTTGGCTAATAATGTTGGTAATAGTGTTTTGAATTTTTTTAAGTGATTACCAAAAGTTTTGGATACAGTATTAAATATTTGAAATCATCCAGGAGAATTGGTTAAGACTTTACCAAGGTTATTGGCAGGTGCACCAATGACTTGAACTGAATGGATTGCCGATAAAGTAGAAGAAAAAACAGGTAATAATTTTATGGATAAATTAGCACAAAGAAAAGGTTATGATACTTGGCAAGAAATAAAGGAGGCGATGCAAGATAAAGCGAAAAATGGTAAATGACCTTTTTATAAAGTTGCTAATTGGGTATTTGAAAGTAGTGAGGTAAGTGATTGATTCAAGGAGTATATTGTGGATAGTTATGGAAGTGATGAGAAGTTTTTACAAACATTAATTGAAAGACCAGAGGATGTAATTAGTGATTTTGTTAGTGTTTTAGAGTGATGAGTAGGAATAGCAAAATGAGCTGGTTTGATTGATGCAACCAGGGCAGAAATGATAATAAAGAATTTAGGATATTTGGATATGTATGAGGTTGGTACTAAATGAGTATTCCAAGCGGAGAAATGGTTAGCAAAAAACCAATTAAAATTAGCTGAAAAAAGTATATGAAAAACAATGAAGGGTACAGAAAAGGTTTGAAATTTGTTGAAAAAAAGCCCTGTATGAAAGATGGTTAGTTTTGTTGAAAATAAATTGACAGGGTTGAGTGAGGAAGAGAGGAAATTTATTAGAGAGAATTGAGATATTGTTGAGGAATATTTGAAAGGTAATAGAAGTGCGGATGAGATAGCAGAAATGATTATGAATAAATTTGATGATTTGATTGAATGAAAGAAAGAGGTTTGAAAGTTTTATGATATTGTAAAAAATAATGATAAATTATTGGTGAAAACAAGTTGAATTGTCAGTTGAATTAAATGATTATTAAATGAATTGTGAATAAAAATAGATAATAATTGAGTATTAAAATTTGGTGAATTAAGTTATACCCCAAGCCAACAAAAACAATTACAGCAAGTTTATTGATATGTAAAAGCTTTGGAGAATTTAGGAGATAGTGCAACAGCAAAGGATGTATGGAGGGCAAGACAGTTGATAGATAGTTTGGCTAATTGGGAGGGTAATACAAAAATGTGATTGGATGCAGAAGTAATGAATAGTATTAGGAATATGAGATGAAAAATAGATGATGCTTTAAAGGAACAGGTTAAAGGATTCAAGGAGGCTGATACTGAATATAGGGAATTAAGTAAAACCGTAAAAGAGTTGAGAAAAGATTGGTTTACGAAAGAAGGTAATTTGAAAGATAATGCTTTGAGTAAGATTAGAAATTTGACTAATAAAGGTAATGAGGCAAAATTGGAAAGATTAGAGAAAAACTTCCCTTGAATTACAAGGAGTTTAAAATGATTATGAGTTAGCCAAAGTATAGAGAAGGCAAGTAAGATGATGGTGGGGCAATATGCACAACAATTATTAATTGGATGATGATTGTGGAAACTAATTAATGGTGATTTGAGCGTTGCAACAGCCTTGATTTGAGCTTGAATACTTACACCAAAGAACTTGGTAAAGATTTTGAAAAAAGAGTGAGATTTTATGAGCAAATGGAGAAGTGTTGCCGATAATCTAAGTAATGGAAAGGTATTAAGTGATGAAAAGATAAATAGATTGAAGAGATGGTTAAAGGATAAGAGCCAGGAAATCGGACAAAAGGTAGCGGAAGAGGAGTGAGGTAAATGATGGGAGAAAGTTGATATGGATAAAGTAGATTTAGAATACGATAAAGCCCAAAAGAAGGCTTATTTAGGAGGTAAAAGTACAGAAAAAAAACTAACAAAGGAGGAAAGAGCAAGTTTATTAAAGAAATATGCTAAATGAAGTGAAAATAATGGATTTGTGATGAAAATTGTGGATGATATGTGAGAATGAACACATTGAATGGCAGATTTAGATAGGAAATTAGTTAAATTAGAGGAAAATTTTGGAGATACAACAGCACAACACGAGTTTTTTCACGAATTATTTAGCGTAATTGATGAGGACACAAAGAAATACGTAATAAATGAGGTTAAAAACTACTTGGATTTAACTGATGATGTAGCTGCTGAGGAATGGTTGGCAGAAAGTTTTGGTATATATGCAAGAAGAAAGGAAATAAAATTGTGAAATATTAGATTAAAGGGGAATAGATTGCAAAGATTCCAAAGTAAATTGAGGGATTTATTCCAAAGAGCATACGAGTGGATTCAAGATTATAGTATGGATAGAAAAACCATAAATAAATTGTTTAATGAAGTATATGGAGCCGTAGATGGTAAAGTTTTAGATGAAACTTGAAAATTTAATTTGGCTGAAAAATTAGGTATTAACAAGAAATCACCTAAATTATGAGTTAGTGAAAACTGATTAAGATATAAAAAGGGTTGAAATTTATGAAAAAATGATTATAAAGATACTGCCGTTAAGGCACAGCACGATGGTCTTTGAGAAAAGACCCCCTTGACTGCTGTAAGAGGGCAGAATTTCAACGATTCTGGCCTTTTTTGATGAAATAAAGATTCAAAATGACACTATATAATAAAAGGAGGAAGAGAAAAACAAGTAATATATACTAAGATAAATAATGGTAAAGCTAAGTTTAGTGGTTATAAAATGGAATTACAGGAGAAAAATAGGAAATATTATGATAATGTTGTAAATGCTTTAAATAGATTCGAGAAGAGATGATATAATAATAAAGATATATTGATATGAAAAACACCAAGAGGGAAAGATATATATATAACAGATAAAGATTTGGTGCATATTTTTAAAGAACATTGAGAGTTTTATATAGAGAATCTGATAGAAAGTGTTAATGATGGAAGAGATGGATTTTGGGAAACAAAGGCTAATAAAAGATATGGTGAAGGTGCTTTGGGATTAAGACCAAGGATGGAGATAGAAATCCCAGGTAAAAATGAGAAATTTATTGTAGGATTAATGAGTGATGGAAGTGATGAGTTTAATAGCACAAGATATAATGTAAAGAGTTTGAGAGAGAGTAAACCAAGTCAAGTAGAAAGTAGGTGATGAGTTAAATTTAAGAAGGATATATACAATGATAAATGATATACCAAGCCAGAATATAGGTACGACCCAAGGAGTAGCCTACCAACAGTTAGAGGATGATGGACAAAGGCTAAAATAGAGAAATATTTGAGAAATAGTGCGGCATCATCTCCTAAATGAGTATACACCGCATTGAGCGCTATAAGAGAGTTTGATAGTGTTGATGATTTCAAGAACCACGTATTTTACCACGGGACTCAATGAGCGTTTGTTTGAAGGCCAACAATGAGTATCCCAGAAAAAACTTTTGATAAATATGCTGATAGATTTGGAGGATGATATGGACAAAGATATTGGGCAATATCATTAACAACAGATAAAAAGATAGCATCTAATTTTTGAGGGGCAAGTAGTAGTGTAAATATTAATCCTGTAATATTGAGGAAAGATGCAAAAGTTATTGAAATGCCACAATTAACCGATAGTATCGAATTGGATTCTCATATAGAAAAATTGTGGAATGATTGAGTAGATGCTGTATGGATTTGAGATAAGAACGCAGGAGAAAAAGAGTTGGCTGTAATAAATCCAAAAGCTATTGTAAATGTAGATAATGCTGATAGTTATAGAGTTTATCATTTAGGGATGAATGATAATCCATTAAAGATTAGTTCGGATGCTGATTTTAAGAGAATATATGATGATGCCCCAAGATTACAAGATGAGATAGATAGGACACAAAAGGCATATATGGATTATGAGAAAGAATGATTAGGGAAGAGATGAATTGAAAAATACGAAATATGAGAAGAATGATGGTTGGAGAAATCAAGGAAGGAAAGAGAGGCAAGAAATGAGATAAAAGAAGAGGAAGGATATAAATGATTATATGGAGAATACCTTGATGCTAAAAGTAAAGCAAGGGGTGAAGTAAGGTGGAAAAAGGTTTATCACGGTAGTCCTTATGAATTTGAGAAGTTTGATAGTACTAATATGTGAAAATGAGAATGAAACCAGGCACATTGATGGGGACACTATGTAGCTGTTGATGAGAAAACAGGTAGATATTATGCAGATACATTGAATTGACCTAAATATAAATGAAAAGAGAAATATCAATTAGCAGATTTATGATGACACGAATATAATGTTTTAACAACCATATTGGATAAGGTTGCTGATGGTGTAGAGCCTGGTAAAGCTATCGAAGACACCAAAAAATGGTATAAAGAGCTAATTGATGAGCAGAAAGAAATATTGAAAACGGAGAAAGATTTGAATGAGAGAGATTGGGCTGAAAAAGAGATAAATAGATATAACGAGAGGTTAAAGGTATTAGATGGTTTAAAAGAGGATGATTTTAAGAGTTCTAAATGAAATAGGAATCTATATGAGGTGGAAATCCCTGACCCTGTAAAGAGAGATACGCCGACTTGAAGTAACTATATAGAAGAGGATAGTAAAATATGAGATAAAGCATTTAATAAAATGATTAAATGGTTTGAGGATGATTGATGGAAAGTTGAGGAACATTATTGAAATTATGATGTAGAGAAATGAGGTGTAGCATTTAATTTGACTAATTGAGATAATACTTGGAGAGATTTAATAAGAGATGAAATAGAGGACCAGAAAGCGTTTTCGGAAGTTTTAGACCGTATGTGATACGATTGAATCCATTATTACGGATGAAGGGATTGAGAAAGCTATGTAATATTTAACGACAAAAAAGCCACCATCACTAATCATTTAAGATTCAAGAAGTGATTAAATAAAAAACTTAGTAGGGTGTGAGTAATGAATAGTAAGGGTAATGTTGGATGATTGAACCGTAAAGGATTGACAACAGTAGCAAAATGATTAAGATATAAAGAGAAACAAGACTTGAAAAACTAACATCAAAAAATAAAATACAAGAAATAGAGGGATTTACATAGCAGTTGCCCTCTATTTTTTGTTTGTAAGGAATCGGTTTAGGATTATAATATAGGTGTTTAAATCTATATTTAATCCTATGCAAGATGATATTAAAAAAGTTTTGGTTGAAAGAGTAAAAGTATTGGAGAAGGCCAAAAATAACAAGCAATTACAAAATATCGAAATCGAAATGTGTAAGAGGGATATTTTGTATTTTTTTAAACAATACCTTTATACTGACAAAAACAGTAGTTTATATGATGAAACATACCCAGATATTTTGCCGTTTATCCCTTATCCATACCAAGTAGAGTGTATAAAAGAAGTATGGGATAGCATTATGAAAGGAGAATCGGTATTTATAGAGAAATCCAGACAAATGTGATTTAGTTGGTTGATTATGGCGATATTTGTTTATGGATTTGTTTTTTATAACCATAAATATTTGGTGTTGAGCCAAAAACAGGATGATGTAGATAAAAAAGGAGATATGAAGAGTTTGTTTGAAAAGGCGAGATTTATGCTGAAAAATTTACCAAGATGGATGTTGCCTGAATGATTCCTGGACCATCCTGAAAGGACAATGAAATATATGAGTATTAGTAGAGAAGATTGAACAGGAAGTATTACGTGAGAAAGTGCCAACCCTAACGCATCAAGATGATGAACTTATAAAGCGATATTCCCAGATGAATTTGCCTTCCAAAGTAATGCTACGACAATTAATAGAGCTATGATGAGTGCGAGCCCTTGCAGAATTTACACAAGTACACCAAACTGAAAGGGAAATGAGCATTATAGGATGAGAGAAATGGCAATGGCAGGTAAAATAAAAGGATTGAGATACCATTGGAGCGACCACCCATTATATACACAAGAACGGTATAATAAAAAGACTGCAAGTATGGATAAGGTGACAATAGCCCAGGAGTTGGAAATAGATTATGATGTAGCTTTGGTTGGTAGAGTTTATGGAGAATTTCCGACAGAAAGTACTGATGTGAAATATGACCCTAATAGGCCATTCTATGTAGCGATAGATAATAGCCACGGATGAGTGGACCCTAACGCCATTATTTGCATACAGCCAGATATTGATTGAGTGCATTGGAATTGCTTTGATAGCTGTGAAATTAATTGTACGCCAGAAAATAATGCAGCTTTGCTAAGTGCACAGCCTAAATGTGAATTAAACGATAACCAATATAAATTTTTTAGTAGATATAGGGACTATAATTGGACCAGAGCCACATTTATTAGTGACCCATACGATACAAAGAGTGCTATGTGAAACAGCACAATTTTGGATGATTTTAGAAAAGTTTGAATCCATTTAGTACGGCCACAGAATAGGAGTAAGCAAGAGCAGATATTGATAACAAGGACCAATATGTACAGGTTTAGATACAATGATAATTGTTTGGATATGGCTACTGCGATACTAAATGCAAGATACCCAGAGAGAAAAGAAAGTAGCCAAAGTACAAAACCGTTTGAATTACCAATACACGATTGGACCTCACATTTTAGGACAGCTTTGGAGTACTTTGCAACATATATGAATGAGAATAGACCTGCTATGAGTAAGAAAAAATTGGGAGATTATGAGGAAAAAAGAAATATGGTAACAGGAGAAATAATTAAAAAACACAAGACAAAAGATGATTGGAGAAAGATGTGATTTAAAGTGCTGTAATGCTTTTTTGTTTGTAAGGAGTGATTTTGTGATTATAATGTAGATAGTTTAGTATAGAATATCTAAAAAATATGGGACTACCAATAAGCAAATTCAAGGAAGTAAAAGTGGATAATACTTTGAGCCAAAGCGATGAGGATGCAAAAAAGGCCAGTTATATTGCCGATAGATTCCAGAGAATGTATGAAAATAGGAGTGTAGTGGATAAAGATTGGGCAATATACCAAAAAATGTTGGAGGCCGTATATAGAGAATATGAGGATGAAAGGAGTAGTAGTACAGTTCCTTTGGCACAAGCCATATTGGAGCTATTTATTGCTGATTGTGTAAAAATCCCAACAGAATATAAATTTAGAGGTGAAACAACTAAATATACAACCCAAGCAAAAGCTTTGGAATATGTATGGAAATATGATTACAGAAAAAAGAATAGAAAAAAGGAGTTTAGAATGGATGATTATGTTGCAGCTGCCTTTGGTACTTCTGTAATGTATGTATGATTTGAGAGCTTTTTTAAGAGCCAAAAAGATTTTGATGTAGATGATGATTTGGCAATAAACTTCAAAGAAAAAACATTTAAGAAAGAAAATATAGTGGTAAAAAGTGTAGATATTAGAAACTTTTTTATAGATGATAGCGCAATAGATGGAATCGAAAGCGCCGATGATTGTATATATACTGAACAGATAAGCTACGAGAAGTTTATGAACTTCAAAAAGAATCCACTATATAAAAATATGGATAAAGTAAAACCAGAGCAATACAGCTTGGAATACCAACCATATACTACAAAAGAACAAAAGGTAAAAACCTGAGATTTTGTAAAATTGATAAGATACTGGAATGTAGAGAGAGATATGTATTGTGAGGTTGCTAATGGAATATTGGTTAGAGAACATCCAATGATTAATACAATCAATGGAGAGAAAGCCCTACCATTTACTGTAAGGAATCTATGAAAGAAAATATATAGTATATATGGAAGAGGATTGTGTGAAGGTTTAATGATGTTTAATAGTGAAATCAACAATTTGAGAGAAATGTTGATGGATGCTATTAGAAGGAGTAACACACAAGTATTGGCCTTATGAAATGGATTACAATTTAATGGAAGAGAGTTTAGTTATGACAATGAAATACTAAGCTTTGATGGAAATTTTGCTAATAATTTCCAACAGATTACAGGTAACCCACCTAACCAAGCAATATTCCAATATATGGAGCAATTATATAGAGATATTGCAATATACGTATGAATCGATGTACAAAACATATTGGGAGGAACAGGACAAACAGCCTTCCAAACAGAAGTGCAAAGAGAGGCAAGCCAAAAAAGAGTAAATGTACGGTTGGAAAATAGAGATTTGGCTTATGAAAGATTCGCTGATTTATACAAGGATGCTTTACAAACATTCTTCCCAAGAAAGAATGCTGAGTGATTGTATCCAGAAATAGAAGTAGAGGATGAAGAGTTGGTATGAACAGGAGAAAATCAACACTTCAAGAAGAGAAAAGGTAATTATAAATTCCAAGTAACACCTGAAATATTGAGAGGTGATTTGTATGTGGATGTTTATACCAATGCAAGTGCACCAACAATAAGTGCTGTTGAAAGACAATTAAAACTTGACTTTATGAATAGCGTATGAGCTATGGCCCAAGGTTATGCAGTAGCAAAACAGAGCTGAATAGACTTGGAGAAAATTTTGCCATTGAATGATAATTTGAGAGATATGGCGGCTGAATATAATTTGGCACCAGTTGAGAAAGATGATAATGAGGATGTTAAACAAGCAAAGTTAGAATTATTACAACAATTACAAAATGCACAACAAGCGGCAAGTGGAACTGGTTGATATGGACCAGAAATGTGATGAGAAACTGGTGGTACAGCCCCAGAGGGAGAAGAATGAGCAGATGAGGGGGACCAGATAAGACAAGCAGTAAGAGGATGATGAGAAAATAGGTTAGTACCTAATTTAACACCTAATATCGGATAATGGCATTTATACTAATAGATGAAAAAGAGCACGAGATAAGGAAGGGAGAAGTAAAAATGAGTGCGAAAGATGTAAGTGAATTGATGGAGTATAGCGATGTGGTAGAGAAGTGGTTGAAAAAGAACATAAATAGGATTCAAAGCCAGTTGGCAAAGTGTGAATTACAGGGTAGGGAAACAGAGGCTTATACAAGCATAAACTGTATTAAAAGATTAATAGAGGATTTGCATAATACAGAGGATGCTTATATGAAGTATGTAAACGAAGTAGAGAAATTAAAAGATAGTAAGAATAAATAAATTATTCATTTAGTGGGATTGGCTATGATGAGTAATTTGTACTCAACTTTTATTTCATACCAAAGACACTAATGGAAAAGGATGAAGAATTAGAAAACTTGGAGGTATGAGAGGAAAACCAAGAAAATGGGACATCTGATGAAACAGATAACTCTCATAATGACAAGGAAACTCGCTACAAAGAACAGTTGAAGGGTAGCAGAGAAGAGGCTATGAGATTAAGGAGCCTCATAATTGACCGTGAGGTCAAGGCAGCCGAAAAGGATGCAAGGAGTTTGTTAGAATTACACGAAACAGACCCAAAATTGGCTAATGAAGTCGCAAAAAGGTTTGGTTATGATGATTATGATGATGCCAAAACTGAAATCGAAAAAAAAGTTAGCAAGTGAGTTGAAAAAACCGATGAGGTAGATTTCGAAGAAAAATTCGAAAAAATGTACCAAGAAAGGAAGAAAAAAGAAACTCACGAAGAGGCTATCAAACAGGCCAATAAAATTCTTAATAAAATTAAGGATGATGACCTAAGAGAGGTAGCTGTAAAAAAGTTTGAAAGATTATCAAACTGAAAGACTTTGAGTATTGATGAGGCTGAGGAATTGGCTGAGATGGCAACCCTGTACGTGAATAAAGACAACCTAAGGGAAAATAAGTATGAGGAATGACTATGAGATTATGCAAGTACTTGATTGTGAATGTGAAAAAAAGCAGGAGCAAAAAAGGAAAAGGATGATTACGTAGTGGTAGGTTGAAAATTAGTTTTAGATTCTAACAAGCAACAATAATGGCAAAGATAGTAGCGCCAAAGAGCGTACAACCAGAAAGTGCAGAAAACCAAATCGTTGAAACCAACGAAAAGGTAGAACAGGCACAAAGTACTAATACTGAGATTCCAGAAGAAAACCCAGTAGAAAGTACTGAAAACAAGGTAGAAAATACCGAAAAGCCAACAGAATGAATGAGTGAGGCTATGAAGGCTATTTTGGAAAGATTGGAAAGATTGGAAAAGGAAAATGAGGAATTAAAAAAGGGTGATATTAATGTGGTTTTAGATTGAAGAAAGATTTATGATTGACCAAGAGCGTACAGTTATAAATTATGGTGAGGAGTACCAGTTTTAAGCTATAAATCATTTAAGAAAGACCCAACAAAAGATTTAATATTCAAAGACCAATTCAACCAGTATAAATCTAATCACTACTTAAAATTGACATTAGCTGATTGAAACGAAGTAGAAGTAGAAGTAAATGAGTTTAATAGAGATTATGAGAGAAGTGATAAGATGTTGGCTGAAAAATGTACTGATAATAGATGAAACTTATTGTGATATGAGTTTGATACACCACAGTGGTGAAAAATCATTGTCAGTGAGAATATGATTAATTAATTTATCATTTAACCTTTATACAAGATGACCGAGAAACTTTATATTTGAGAAAAAGAGATAAAAGATGTTGATGGTAATAAAGTAACATTTCAAGATGGAACGGAATGTGAATATACCGCAAAACAGCTTGAATATATGATTACAAAAGAGCCTAAGGATGATACAGCATTTAGAGATATTGTATTGGAAAATGTAGCTAAGGATGTATTGGCTGTGATTCAAGAACACAATATCAAAAAGGGAGAATTAAGCCCATTGATTCAATGTATCATTGAGAGCTTTAATAACAGCTTTTTCATTGCAGTTGGTAAGGCATTTGGAACATATCAAGAGGGAATCAATCCTGTAATATTCCAAGAGAATATTAGAATAAGTGATATAATCCAAATGAAAGATAAATAGATGTTTTATTTGATTATATATTAAACGATGGGAAAAGCAGTTACATTGGTTAATCAACCAAACAACGTACAAAACTTCTATCCTGCTGATGATAACTGGGAGATGAAAATGTTTCCATTTGTTGCATCAACAGCAATAGATGAAGGTACAGTAATAGCACCACAAATCACATCAAACGATGTAACAGGATATGTTACAAAAATGTGAGCTGAAAATGCAACTGGTGCTGACTTCTTATGAATTTTAGCTGAGCCAATCAAAGCAACTGATGGTGATTATGCAGTAGCTTGAAAGATGAAAGGTGTACGAGTTCCAAAAACTCCATACGCACAAGCATACTTCAAGGTATGAGCAGGAACATTTACAGCTGCTGATGTATTTAAAACAGTTGAAATTCATACTGACCGCAAATCTTTGGCAGTAGACACCAAAGGTAAAGGTGCAAGAATTATGGAGTATATTGATAGTACTCACTGAATTTGTAGGTTTAGTTTACCAGAAACTGAAACAGCCTAAGTTTTATTTTGATAATTATTAGAGAAAATGCCTAATATTAGTAGTTATTCATTACCTCAGATGACAGACTTGGTTGAAAGAAGTTTCCAAAAATGATTAGAAACTTTACCACAAGTTATGAGGACAAGTGGTTTGGTAGCAGAAGAGGCTATGCCAGAACACACAGGAGAATATAAAAGATTTGCTGAAAGATTGCAAAGAAATCAATATGCCTCTATAAGGGATGAAGGTGATATATCTAAAAAAGGAAAAGTACAGTATGGATATGAAAAAGATTTACAAGTTTACACTGTATCTTTGGAAATATCTATTACAAAGAGAATGAGAAAAGCTTGAAAGAATCAAGATATATTAGACCAAATTACTTCATTGGCCGAAGTATGCCCTAATACAATGGATTTAGATTTAGCACACAGATTAACATTTGCTTGGAGTTCTAATTATACTTCAAGAGATGGAGTTGTAGTAGATACAACAGTATGAGATGGAAACCCATTGATTTATGCTGCACACACATTGACAGGAAGTGCAACAACATACTCAAATCAAATTACAGCTAATCCAACATTCTCAAAAGCAGCTTTGGAAAATGCTGAAAAATTATTTGTTGAAGAAACATATAATAATTTGTGAGAGAAAATGATGATGAAACCTGATGTTATTGTAACAACAGATGACCCTAATACTTGTAACCAAGTAAGAGAATTATTAAAATCAACTGCAAGTATT
>Ga0310690_10009447_pt1 | contig 12228 bp, 7 predicted proteins | sample AusTroGonzalo_MG_2_FD_207661 | JGI IMG/M metagenome (GOLD analysis project Ga0310690, IMG submission 207661) | Bovine rumen microbial communities from tropical cattle in Woodstock, Queensland, Australia - Gonzalo_04 (v2) (version 2) | ecosystem: Host-associated > Mammals > Digestive system >...
TGATTCTGCAGGAACGGATTCCCATCGGCGAGGATGAGAACGTAGGTTCTGTACACGACCGGCTGATGGCCATGGGAACAAGTCTGGTGACACGGACCGTGGATCTGATCATCGACTGCGAGAACAAGGGGATGGAAATACCGACCACTCCCCAACCCGAGATAGCGGAACTGAGACCGGCACCGAAGATCTTCAAAGAAGATTGCGAGATCCAATTCCAGGAGAAGACCGCCCAAGAAGTCAAGGACTTCGTGCGCGGATTGAGTCCCTACCCCGCGGCATGGGCAAACCTAAGTTTCAACGGACAGGATTTTGAGAACGTCAAGATTTATGCCGTTGAAACAGTACAAAGGGACAATATACAAGGTACAAAGGAAATTATCATCCCTTGCAAGGAAGGGGCGGTACGTATTCTCGAACTGCAAGTACCGGGAAAGAAACGGATGGACGCGAGATCATTCCTCAACGGATTGCATTAAGGAAGGAATTGGAGATTTGACATTTGAGATTTGGTTGACTATAACTCCATAATTGACAAATACTACGGCGAGTTGCCGGAACTGAAGCATGTATTGGTAACGCACAGCCGCCAGGTGGCGGACCGTGCGCTGTCTGTTGTGGACAGGCATCCCGAATGGACAGAGCAAGGACTGGTTGACCGGCAGTTCATAGAAGAAGCAGCGATGCTTCATGACATCGGGATCATCTATTGCAACGCGCCGAAGATCTTCTGTACGGGGTCGCATAAGTATATCGAGCACGGCTATTTAGGCGCCGAGTTACTGCGTGCGGAAGGCTTACCGAAACATGCGCTGGTAGCGGAGCGTCACACCGGAACCGGTATCACGGTTGAGCAGGTGGAGCGCGAGGAGCTGCCTATCCCGGAACGGGATTACTGCCCGCAGAGCCTAGAAGAAAAAATCATCTGCTACGCCGATAAATTCTATTCCAAAAGCCATCTCGGCGAAGAGGTGGATATCAACAAAATCAAGTACAACATCTGGAAATACGGTCACGAGGCATTTGTTCGCTGGAACGAATTATGTGCCTTGTGTGAATAAATCGACCGAAGGGAGAAGTACTCAAACGAGGCCTTTGTTCGTTGGAACGAACTATGTGCGTTGTGCGAGCAAATCAGTCTGTACTCTGTCAGCGTAGCGGTCTGTGTTCTATCAGGCCGAAGGCCAATCTTAATGGAACTTATGTGCAAAACCGATGGATAGCAGTTCTCTGAACTGTATCTTGGCATGCTTGTCGCCGGTCATGACGACGGACGAGTCATATCGCGGATGGAGCATCAGACGGGCAGACATGAAGCGGTTGATGATGAAATCGCAATTCACCTCCAGATCTATCTCGATATGCTTGTAGTTGGTATAGGTGAAGAACTTCGCCTCCAACGATACTTCGCGCACCGGTTTCCACGTATATTCCAGACGGATGGAAGAACCTATGTTATGCTGGGTCCGTTGTCCCGTATCCAATCCGTAATCGGTGGAGAGGACGCGGGCCGAGTCCGCGATATGAATCACCTTGTAGGATAAAGGCGAGAAAGAGACCGAGAGGTTCTTCACGGGCTTGTAGTCCAGACCGAACGCGGCATTAAAACGGAAGGGCGAGAACGGAGCAGACTTGAGCTCCATCGAATTGGATTTGTAGGTAGGCAGCAAGCGCGTCTCTATCTCCACCGACAACGAGCCGAACAGCTTGGGCACGATGCGATAGTTGGCTTTCGAGTAGATACGGAAGAGGTCATCGGTGGTATTCACCTTATGCAGGCTGTCGGCAGAGACCGTCGAACCGCCCATCCGCCATTCGCCCGTGTTCTCCCATGTAAAACGGTCCGAGATATAACTGATCTGCCCTTTGGCGATGCCTAATCCGGCAAAAGAGGACGAACCGCCCTGATACCAGTTGGACGTGACGTAGTTCTGCGTGACCTGCAGCATGAGCGTTGCCTCACGGCGCCACGGAGACTTCATCTCCCGGATGGCACGCAGCACATCGTTTCGGTCCTCCAGCTCGTCCTTGATCCATGATTTCTCAACTGCGATAGTCGGAATCTTCTCCACCGACTGCATCACCAGCGAGGCGTTGAGGGCCCGCAATGAATCCATCTCACGTATCTCCCGCTCCAACGAATCGAGCCGCATCGCTTCGGCCATGCTTAACGAATCCGTTCCAAGCGAGTCCACCGCAAGCGAATCCGCAGCATGCAGCTCAGCGCTCTGCTCCGCAATCATGTCCAGCAGCACCATATCCATATCGATGGTGGCGGGCATCTCCGACAGTTTGAAGGTGTCGGGATATACTTGTTGTGCCGTCATCTTCATGGCGGCACAAGCAAGGAACAATATGGTCAATAACCGGTTTCTCATTATACTCCTTCGGAGCCTAATCGACCGTGGCATTGCTTGTATTTCTTGCCGCTGCCGCAAGGACAGGGGTCATTGGGCCGCGGTTTCTTATCCACACGCAGCGGTTCCGGACGCTGCTGCTCACGCGTGTCACGTCCTGCAGCCTGCGCGGCGCCGGATGCCTGTGCCGCCTGCTGTACCGCATCTTTCTGCGTGCGGTAACGGCTATAGTCCATGCGACGCTGCTGCTGAGCCTGCTGCACGTTATCCGGTTCCTGCTGATGGATCTGGCCACGCAGGAGAATGGAGATGGCGCGGCGGTTCAGGGCCTTGAGCATGCTCTCGAAGATATGGAAGGACTCGAGTTTGTAGATCAACAGCGGGTCTTTCTGCTCGTACGAGGCGTTCTGAACGGACTGCTTGAGGTCATCCAACTGGCGAAGATGCTCTTTCCACTCATCGTCGATGACATACAGCAGCATGCGCTTCTCGAACTCACGCACCACTTCCTTGCAATGGCTTTCAGCCGCACTCTTCAGGTTCACGGAGATGTTATACACCTTCTTGCCGTCCGTAATCGGGATGAGGATGTTCTCGTACATCTGTCCCTTGGCCTCATACACACGCTGGATAACCGGATCCGCGATGGTCATCAGCTTGTCCATGCGACGCTTGAAGCTCTCAAGCGCAGCCTCCGCAATCTGGTTGCTCAATTCGTCGGCGCTGCCGCGGTTGAACTGGTTCTCGTCAAACGGCATCTCTATCGCAAAAGCCTGCATCACATCCATCGTGAGGCCTTCGTAATCACCGGCCTGACGCGCATCGTTGAAGACCGATTCGGCGGTCTCGTAGATCATATTCGTGATATCCACGCCGATACGCTCACCCATCAGGGCGTGACGACGCTTGGAGTAGATGAGGTTACGCTGCTGGTTCATGACATCATCGTATTCGATGAGTCGTTTACGGATACCGAAGTTGTTCTCCTCCACTTTCTTCTGGGCCCGCTCGATGGAGTTGGAAATCATGGAGTGCTCAATCATCTCGCCCTCCTGGAAGCCGAGACGGTCCATGATCTTCGCGATACGTTCGGATCCGAACATGCGCATCAGGTCATCTTCCAGAGACACATAGAACACCGAACTACCCGGGTCTCCCTGACGTCCGGCACGACCGCGCAGCTGGCGGTCCACACGACGGCTCTCATGACGCTCCGTACCGATGATAGCGAGACCGCCGGCGTTCTTCACCTCCGGCGTCAGTTTGATATCGGTACCACGACCCGCCATGTTGGTGGCTATCGTAACGACACCCGAACGGCCCGCTTCCGCCACGACTTGCGCCTCCTGCTGGTGGAGCTTCGCGTTGAGCACGTTATGCTTGATCTTACGGATCGTAAGCATTTTGCTCAGCAACTCGGATATCTCGACCGAAGTCGTACCCACCAGTACCGGTCTTCCCTCGTTCACCATCTGCACGATCTCCTCGATGACGGCGTTGTATTTCTCGCGCTTGGTGCGATAGATACGGTCGTTCATATCCTTGCGGGCGATCGCCTTGTTCGTCGGGATGACCACTACGTCCAGTTTGTAGATATTCCAGAACTCACCGGCCTCGGTCTCAGCGGTACCGGTCATACCGGCGAGCTTGTGATACATGCGGAAATAGTTCTGCAACGTGATGGTGGCGAAAGTCTGGGTAGCCGCTTCCACTTTCACGTTCTCCTTGGCTTCCACTGCCTGATGCAGACCGTCCGACCAACGCCGGCCCTCCATGATACGGCCCGTCTGCTCGTCCACGATCTTCACCTCTCCGCCGTCGATGATGTAATCGACATCTTTCTCGAAAAGCGTGTATGCTTTGAGCAGCTGGTGTACGGTATGTACACGCTCCGCCTTGATGCTATAGTTCGTATAGATATCGTCCTTACGCTGCTGACGCTCTTCGACGCTGAGATCGGGCACATGCTCAAGTTCTGCCATCTCGCTGCCTACGTCGGGCAGGACGAAGAAATGCGGGTCATCGGTCGAACCGGTCAGGGCGTCGATACCCTTGTCCGTCAGCTCGATGGACTTGTTCTTCTCGTCGATGACGAAATAGAGTTCATCGGTTGCGAGATGCATGTTCTTCTCGTTCTCCTGGAGATAGAACTCCTCCGTCTTCTGCATGCGCACTTTGATACCCGGCTCGGAAAGGAACTTGATGAGCGCTTTCGACTTCGGCATACCCTTGTAGCTGCGGAACAGGGCCAACTCGCCTTCCTCGCGTTCCTGGCTGTCCTGAGAACCCATCTTCGCCTTCGCCTCCGCCAGCAGCTTGGTGGTCAGCGTCGTCTGCTGACGAACCAGCGATGCCACACGGTCTTTGTACTCATCGTACATCTGCACCTCGCCTTTCGGCACCGGACCGCTGATAATCAACGGAGTACGTGCATCATCAATCAACACGGAGTCCACCTCGTCGACAATGGCGTAGTTATGTCCGCGCTGAACCAGATCCAGCGGCGAAGTGGCCATGTTGTCACGCAGGTAGTCAAAACCGAACTCGTTGTTCGTACCGAACGTGATATCACACGCGTACGCCTTGCGACGCTCGTCCGAGTTGGGCTTGTGCTTGTCGATACAGTCCACGGTCAGACCGAGGAACATATAGATCGGCCCGTTCCACTCCGAGTCACGTTTGGCCAGATAATCGTTGACGGTAACCACATGGACACCTTCGTGAGTGAGGGCGTTGAGGTACACCGGAAGGGTGGCCACGAGAGTCTTACCCTCACCGGTTGCCATCTCGGCAATCTTGCCCTGATGCAGAACGACACCGCCGAACAGCTGGACATCATAGTGAATCATGTCCCACGTGATCTCGTTACCGCCCGCCATCCAGTGGTTGTAATACACGGCCGAACTGCCTTTGATCTCGACAAAGTCGAAACGAGAATCAGCAGCCAGGTCCTTATCCATCTCAGTAGCCGTTACGACCACCTCTTCGTTCTGCGCAAAACGGCGTGCCGTGGATTTGACAATCGCATATGCCTCCGGCAGCATTTCTGACAACGTGCGCTCGTAGATATCTTTGATATCTTTCTCTAACTTGTCCACCTCGTTGTACACTTTCTCGCGCTTGTCAATCTCAAGGCCCTCAATGGATGCCTTCAGCTCCGCGATACGGTCTTTCTGCGGCTTGACGGCTTCCTGTAACTTGTCCATCAACGCCCACGAACGGGCACGGAGATCATCATTGGAGAGCTTGTCAATGGTCTCGTAGGCCGCCTTGATCTTCTCTACAACCGGCTGTATGGCGCGCATGTCTTTCTGCGCCTTGTTGCCGAATAATTTGGTAATAACTTCTAAAAAATTCATATATCCTTTTTATCTATTGCACATCTGTTCATGCACCTATTTGTATGCTTTGCACACAAAATGCGGCGCAAAGGTACTACAAAAATTTGGAATATGCAAATTTTAAGGCATTTTTTTGATGGCAAAGCAATAATTTGCGATGACAGAAAGCCTTGGTGCCATGCGGATATACGCTAATGTGAAGATTTTCTATCATCTAGACACCGTCTGGTACCGTTAACAACCGCCATCGGGTGAGGGCATGGTGCAAAGGATAGGAACGACGGGTGCGTAAAGGACGATGGTCGATGGGATCGAAGGTGACGTCTTCTGCCTTAACCGGTTGTTGTTCTGCGATTTGCGTAACGGATTGTCGGGCGGCCTGCTCGGCTTTGAGCTGGCGGTAGATGACGACATAGGTGTACTGGTAGAAACGGGAATAAGGCTTGAGGCCCTGCTCCGGTTTCTCTCCGCCTTTGAAGACACGGAAATAATGCTTGAGGAAACGGATGCGCCACTCGATCGCTTCATAGGAGTTGTCATGCTCAAGGGCGTGGGCACGGCGCTGCGCCTCCTTGATGAGCTCCCGGTTCGCTACACAGGCTGCAGACCAGGTCTTGGGGAAATGGTAGGTGTAGAGCTGAAGGACCTCGCGATGACGGGGACTCCGGCGGACGATGATGTGTTTTTTGTAACGGCGTCCTTCTGCGGCGGTGTCCATCGATCCCCATAAGAATCTGACCAAGTCAACGGGCACGAAATAGCGTACTCCGCGGGTGTGGGTCGCGGAAATGTCCGTGTCGGGCACATAATAGGAAATGATGCCTCTCAAACGGTTATTTATGATAGATTTCAAATGCCGTGCCATTGGCTGTAAATAGTTGTATATGTGTTTATTAAGAGTTGTTTAAAAGAAGCATTGTCTAGGACTGTTTCGAAGGGCGTTCTCGCCACTTCCAAAGTGCTCTTCATTTCGGTTGCAAAGATACAAAAAATAATTGGAATATGCAAATTTTGAGGGGCGGAAAAGTCAAAAGTTTCCCGAAATCCGCATAAAAATGCGAAAAGAAAGAAGAAAGGGAGAGGCAAATACTATTTGCCTGCAATACGAAGAATCTAAAACGCCCGGCATGGGAGGTGTCGGAAATATTCCGACGTAAAAGGAAGAGATTGTTCCTGAAAAATATAGAATTTTATTCTATTTTGCAAAATAATTGCCCAAAAACTTGCGTATATGCAATTTTTGTTGTACCTTTGTGCGCTAAATTGCGTAAGTATGCCCCTACATGTGCGCAAAGGCTAAAGAAAGAGACATGGAATATCACTATATCAACAAGATTGATTCGCCGGCGGATTTGAAGAAGCTGAAACCAGAGGAGCTGCCGGCTGTGTGTGCGGAGTTGCGCCAGTTCATCATCGAGGCGTTGAGCACGAATCCGGGTCATCTGGGTTCGTCTTTGGGAACGATTGAACTGACGGTGGCATTACATTATGTATTTGACACGCCGAACGACAAGCTGGTGTGGGACGTCGGTCATCAGGCCTATGCCCATAAGATATTGACGGGTCGCCGTGACCGTTTTCACACGAACCGCCAGTTCAAAGGTCTGAGTCCGTTCACGAACCCTGCGGAAAGCGAATACGATGCGTTCATCGCGGGTCACGCGAGCAACTCAATTTCCGCTGCGCTTGGAATCGATGTGGCAGAGAAGTTCAGAGTTGACCGTTTAAAGGAAGAGGGAAAGTCCAAAGCTGAGAGTGACAATGCCCACTCGACCGTGGCGATTATCGGAGATGGCGCGATGACGGGAGGTCTGGCTTTTGAAGGTCTGAACAACACGTCGATGGACAAGAACAACCTGCTGATTGTACTGAACGACAACAACATGGCCATCGACCCGCTGAAAGGCGGCATCACACAATACCTGGTCGATCTGACGACCAGTACGAGTTACAACAAACTCCGCTGGTGGATATACAAATCCGCGGCCAGACTGCATCTGGTGAATGAGCGCAACCGCAAGGCCATTTTACGCCGTCACACCAGTCTGAAGGCAATGTTCAGCAAGCATGCGAACAATGTGTTCACGGGTCTTAACATCCGTTATTTCGGTCCGACCGACGGTCATGACGTAGAGAACCTGGTCCGCATCCTGAGCGAGATCAAGAACCACCGCGGTCCGAAAGTGCTGCATATCATCACGAAGAAAGGCAAGGGTTACGGTCCTGCCGAGAACGACCAGACGGTATGGCATGCGCCGGGAGAGTTTGATGTGGAAACAGGTCTCCGGACCGCTGACGCTGACAGAATACAGACCGCTAATGCTGACAGATCGGCTTCGCCTGACAGACCGGTTCCGCCCTTATGGCAGGAGGTGTTCGGCGAGACGCTACTGGCGTTGGCGAAGGAGAACGAGAAGATAGTCGGTATCACGCCGGCGATGCCATCGGGTTGCAGCATGAGCATCCTGCAGAAAGAGATGCCGGAGCGCGTATTCGACGTAGGCATCGCGGAAGGACATGCCGTGACGTTCAGCGCCGGTCTGGCGAAAGCCGGTATGCTGCCGTACTGCAACATCTACTCCACGTTCCTGCAGCGGGCCTACGACAACATCATCCATGACGTCGCGTTGCAGAACCTTCATGTAGTGCTGTGCATAGACCGTGCCGGCATCGTGGGCAACGACGGTGCGACCCATCACGGATTGCTGGACCTGGCCTATTTACGCCCGATACCGAACATGCAGATATGCGCCCCGCGTACCGCCGAGGACCTGCAGCAGATGATGAAGTTAGCGGAAGAGTTAGAAGGCCCCGTGGCAATTCGGTATCCGAGAGGAAGAACGCCTATGAATCAATTCACAATGCACAATTCACAATTCAAAATTGAATACGGCAAGGGTGTGAAACTACGGGACGGAAAGGATGTTGCGGTGCTGACGATAGGAAGTATCGGGAACACGATGGCGGAGGCGATAGAAGCCATCAGCCATGAGCCATCAGCTATCAATTACGCCCACTACGACATGCGATGGTTGAAGCCGCTGGATGAGGATATACTGCATGAAGCGGGCCGGCGTTTCAAGACCATCGTGACCGCCGAAGACGGAGTGATTGCCGGAGGTCTGGGCAGCGCCGTTCTGGAATGGATGGCCGACCACGGCTATACGCCCCGAATAATCCGTCTGGGTGTCCATGACCAATTTGTAGAACATGGTTCAACCAAAGAACTATATCATTTATTGAAATTAGACAAGGAGGGCTTATGCGAATCGTTATTGCAGGTGCAGGCGCAGTAGGTACACACTTGGCCAAGCTGCTGAGTCGTGAGAACATGGAGATTTGCTTGTTGGACGAGCATCAGGAACGCTTGGGTGACCTGAGTGCCAACTACGACCTGTTGACCAAAGTGGGTAACCCGACATCCATACACGACTTACGCGATATTGGCGTGAAGGACTGCGACTTATTCATCTCCGTTACTCCATCCGAGACGGCGAACATGACGGCATGTCTGATAGCCAACTCGCTAGGTGCCAAGCGCACGTTAGCGCGTATTGACAACTACGAATACCTATTGCCGGAGAACCGCAAGTTCTTCGAGAACATGGGTCTGAACCACCTCATCTATCCGGAGGTGCTGGCGGCGAATGAGATTGAAGAGAGTCTCCGCACCAACTGGATGCGGTATCACCTTCATCTGGGTCAAGGCGGTCTGGAGTTATGCGTTGTGAAAATCCGCTCGACCGCGAAGAAGATCATCGGCAAGGCGTTTGCTTCCGGTATCTACAACCACGGCAAATACCGTATCGTAGCCATCAAACGCGGCAACGAGACGATCATCCCACGCGGTCACGACACGGTGGAGGAAGGCGATATGGTCTATTGCATGTGTCCGAAAGAGTACCTGGAGTACATGCGTGAGGAGTTAGGCAAGACCAAACGGGAGATCAGCAATGTGATCATCTACGGCGGCGGCCGTATCGCCCGCAAGGCAGCAACAGAGCTGGGCAAGGAGATGCGTATCAAGATCATTGAGAAAGACCGTGCGTTATGCAAGGAACTGAGCGAGAAAGTGCCGGACGCGCTGATTATCAACGCTGACGGATCGGATATGCAGGTTCTCAAAGAGGAAGGTATCCAGGATGCAGACGCTTTTGTAGCCGTCACGGAGAGCAGCGAGGCGAACATCTTCGCCTGTCTGGCCGCAAACCGGTTCGGTATCCGCAAGACGATTGCCGAGGTGGAGAACCTCGACTACATTCCGATGGCGGAAGGTCTGGATATCGGAGCGGTGCTGAACAAGAAGACGATTGCCGCCAGTTACATCTACCAGATGTTGCTGGACGCTTCCGTCCGCGGCGTGCACAACCTGACGAGCGCCGATGCGGAGATCGTCGAGTTCGAAGCGAAGGAAGGCAGTATGGTCACCAAGAAGAAGGTGAAGGATCTGGATCTGCCGAAGGAAGCAAATATCGGCGGTATCGTCCGCGCCAAAGAAGGTATATTAGTGAACGGTGACACGCAGATTTTACCCAACGACCTGGTGGTGATTTTCTGTAAGAGTCATGTGATTCGTAACTTAGACAAATTGTTCAAATGACACGCACTTTCAACTGGCGGATAGTATTCAAGACAATGGGCATGCTAACGCTCATTGAGGCGCTATTCATGTTAGTGCCGACGTTCACAGCATGGTGGTATAACGAGCCGGATTTCGGAGCGTGGATCGCCGCAAGCGCCGTGACCTGGATCAGCAGCTGGTGGATGTTAGGCGCAGGGCGCAAGGCGGAGCGGCGCGTGGGCGAACGCGAAGGCTATGTGATCGTGGCGACGGTATGGCTGGTGTACTCCGGTTTCGGCATGCTACCATTCTATTTCAGCGGATGTCTGGATTCCGTGACAGATGCGTGGTACGAGACGATGGCCGGTTTCACGACGACCGGTTCGACCGTGTTCAGCGATGTAGCCGCACAGACGCACTCCATCCTACTCTGGCGTTCCCTGATGCAATGGATCGGCGGTATGGGTATCATCGTGCTGAGCGTAGCCATCCTGCCGATGTTCGGTTTAGGCGGCATGCAGTTGTACAGCGCCGAAGTGACGGGTGTCAGTTATGAGAAACTCAGTCCGCGTATCGCCGACACGGCGAAGCATATGTGGCTGACCTATATCGGTCTGACCATTGGAGAGGGCCTGCTGTTATGGCTGTTCGGCATGAACGAGTTCGACTCGATATGCTATTCGATGAGTACCATCTCGACGGGCGGTTTCGCCACCCACAATGACAGTCTGATGAGTTTCGGGCCTGTCATTCAGTGGATCATATTCGTATTCATGCTGTTCTCCGCGATTAACTTCACGCAGCTGATTTATCTCTTCCGCGGTCGACCGGGACGCATGGTCAGAGACGAAGAGACGCGTTGGTATCTGGGTGCATGTCTGGCACTCGGCACCATCTTAGGTATCGGACTGCTCATCCACACTCATGCGCTGGACAGCCTCCGAATCGGTTTCTTCACCGCCGTTTCGACGATTACGACCACCGGTTTTGTAGCGGAAGACTATATGTTATGGCCGCCTATACTATGGATGCTGGTATTCTTCATGATGTTCAGCGGCGGTGCTTCGGGTTCCACCTCGGGCGGTATCAAATGGATTCGTCTGGCTATTTTCGCGAAGGCCGCGAACACGGAGTTGAAGCGCCGTATCCATCCGAATGCCGTTATTCCGGTACGATTCAACGGCGCGACCATGAGCGAGTCTGCGACCAGTAACATTGTGGCGTTCATGTTCTTCTACGTGATGATCATCATCCTTTCGTCCCTCTGTTTCTGCGCATGCGGAATCGGTTTTGACGAGTCCATCGGAATCGGTGTCTCGATGATCGGCAACGTAGGCGTGTCTATCGGTCAATGGGGATCGAGCGGGTGCTACGAAGCATTACCGGATGTAGCCAAATGGGTGGCCACCTTCGTCATGCTGATCGGCCGTCTGGAGATTTTCACCATACTTTTGTTGTTCAGTCGTTCCTTGTGGAGGAGATAAGATGAGACCTCGTCAAATCGTTCTATTCATGGCGAGTCTGCTCGTCTGTCTGGCGGTGCTATGTATTGTACTGCCGGGACGGGTTGTTATTGCCGGAACGGAAGTGAGGTGGCCGACCCTAGCGGAGGTATTCGGGAGCGAAGCAGCAGCAGACAGCATAGTTGAGCCGATTGAAACGGACACAGTGGCGGTACCGGACACGTTGGCGGTACCGGACACGGTGGTGCAAGAAGCACCCAAGCCGGTGGCGGTACCGAAGGTGGTTGTGGACTCAACGACGGACAGCCGTATTTTCCTTGAACATTTCTACACATCGCTTGCATATGCCGGGACCCGGAAAGTGCGCGTGCTGCACTATGGAGACAGCCAGATAGAGGAAGACCGGATGACGCAGCAGATCCGTGAAGGCTTACAGAAACGATACGGCGGAAGCGGTGTGGGTCTGATGCCGCTGGCCCAGACGATCCCGACGAACACGGTGCGTC
>Ga0310690_10009448_pt1 | contig 12227 bp, 14 predicted proteins | sample AusTroGonzalo_MG_2_FD_207661 | JGI IMG/M metagenome (GOLD analysis project Ga0310690, IMG submission 207661) | Bovine rumen microbial communities from tropical cattle in Woodstock, Queensland, Australia - Gonzalo_04 (v2) (version 2) | ecosystem: Host-associated > Mammals > Digestive system >...
TTCAGACGGGTCAGGAAGGTCAACCCCGCCAACAGATAACATTGCCATGTTGTACCTCCTAACCCGTGAACTTGACTGTCGGGTTCATTCTGCGGTCAAGATTTCTCTGACCTCTGATTGATGCCCTCGCGATTTCCTCAGAATCAATTCTGATGACGATGTCACCGCCGGAACTCTGACCGGAAAGCGCATTCGTTACAGCGTTATACACGCCGCTTTCGATACCCTCAATGATTTGATCGTTATTTGCTACCGCAGTGCGTCCGTTCGTGAATCCACCAACCAACTCACCCGAATTTGCCATAAACAATCCGTCCTCAGGAAAACCGCCTGTAGCGTATCCTTCAACCTTTACAGTTGTGGATACTGAAGAAACTGAATTGAACGCTGACTGAATCCTTGCCGCCGCATTTTCTACGTTGGAAGCAATCTTTGCCATGTTCGTTGACACACTGTCATACATCCTCTGCATTGACTGAGAGATGGAAGAAGCCATCTGACTGAAGGAGTTAGACAGTGCCTGGTTAATCTTGCTTACCGCTTCACTGACATCGTTGAAGATTGCCACTGTACTGTCAGCTAACTGACGCATGCTTTCTTCAGATCCGTCACTTGCGGAAGTAAGGAACTTAACAATGGAACTATTCACAGAATCGGTGAAATCGAATGTTGCTCCGCTTACGTCTTCAAATGTCTTTTCCGTCTGTTTCGCTACATTGGAAAGGTTGGAAGAAACGTTGGAACTCATCTGCGAAGAAGACTGGGAAGCAACCTGTGCCAAAGTCTGGAATTTACCTCCGGTCAGATCCGCAACAGACATTGTTCCGTTGAGATAACCGTCAATCTGTTCCAGGGAAACCTGAATTCCGTTTGCCGCAAACGCCGCTTGCAGCTTGACCTGCGCCGCCGTTTCATTTGCACGTGCTTCAGCCAAAGCATTCTGAGTATCGAACCATTCATAGATCCCATACCCAACTACTGCGACTTCAGCGAGTAATGCGCCAATACCGGCAATCCATCCCATTGAACCAAGTACTGCGGCACCTAAACCTTCAGCACCTAATGCACCGGTCATACTTGTAGCGAGTTGCTGACCTAAGTTCATTGCGAACCCATTCAGCGTTCCACCAATCAGGGTTTTTGCCAGTGTGAATGCACCGCCGATGCCCGCAACGATTGCCGCCGCGCCTAACAGACCTGCGCCATTGTCCGCATCGAATGCCCCTCTGATTGCGCCCCACAGACCTTTGATAAACGCAGACGCCACAGTAGTTAATGCGCTCATCCAGTCTATACTGCCTAAGAATGTACCAATCTGATAACCAACGCTGTACCAGTCAAGACCTTTCAGCATTTCGATAATCTGATTGACCAACTGCGCACCTGCTTCCATGAGTTCAGTTACAGTCGGGGAAGAGATAACCGAGTTAATGGTTTTAAGGAACTCCGCTTTGAACGTGTCCCATGCCCCATTCTCGTTTGAGACAAACCCTCGAATTACTCCCGCAATGCTTTCTAAGCCGTTTGAGAGTGCGCTTCTGATATTGTCCCAATGAATGTCTTTCACCCAAGACTGGAATGCGATAGCGAGGTCTTTTCCATACTCTTCGGCGTTAGCGACAAACTTTTCAAAGAACCCACTCGCGACATCCGCAACAAAGTTAATTCCATTGGCGAAGAACTGTCCCACAGATTCCCAGTTCATCGTTTTGAACCATTCGTCTACGGTTTCCCATAAACGTGCTCCAAAGTTTTTGGCCTGAAAAATATCGAAGAACTGGTTCACCGCATCAATGATTACCATCATTCCATCTGCGATGGTTTTACCCAACAGACGGAAATCGAAGTAATCTACAAACCCATTAAGGAATGTTGCTAAACGCTTGGACCAAGTCATAGCCCAAGGACGGAAGGTTCCGAGGATCCATTCATCCACCTTCTTGAGCCATCCGTTTGCTTTTTCTGCAAACAGTTTACCGAGGTCATACCAGTCATCGGTGTTAAACCATTTCTTCCAGAAGTCTGAAACGGGTTCCTGAGAGAACATGGATCCATAATTTAATCCGCTTGAAGATCCGGAAGAATTGTCATTCTGAGAGTTATCGTTGAGAACGTTGAGTTCATCGAAACTCAAGATTGTAGCCTTAAACTTTTTCGCCTGTTTATCCGCTTCCTTTAAGTTGTCCCCCGCCTGTTCAGCGTACTGAACCGGAGTATACAGGGCTTTCGTCCATGTACTTGCACCAGTAAGCGCGGCAATGAACTGGTTGACTGCATTAGCCGCACCGATGAATGCCTGCGCGACTTTCTCAACAATAGGAACCAATGCATTGATAGCGGGAGCCAGCATTGCCCCTAAGGAGTTTTTAAGCTGAAGTGAAACACTCGATAAGCGATCCATCGAAGATGCAAATACTCCATCATTCAATAAAGACCACTGATACAAGTTATCAATACCTTCTTTAAACGCCTGAGTGACCTCTTTGATAGCCGTTCTTATTGCACGGTACAAAGCGATTCTCCCGATTGAGTTAAGGAAGGATGTAATACCAGAAGTAGATTTACGGACAGACTCTGTGAGCTTGTCAAACCCGCTTTTAGCAAGGTTTTTAAGCGTGGTAAGAAACTTACCTGTATAACTGATAGCCGTCTTTAAAGCCTTTACTGCACCTCGTTTGAAGGTATCCCAATTCTCTGCGGCAAACAGAATTGCTTTGCCAACTTTGTTAATAGGCCCTTCGTCAATCTCGTAACTGACAGGTTTAGAAAGCCCCTGTTCCCACGTAACCGGCATTTCGTCTTTCATTACGGTTGCGTTTTGTAAAAATTTCCCGATACTTCCATTAAGTTTGATGCCGTTCATATTCTGAAGGGCTTCCGTGAACTTAACAAAATTGCTTGTATCAGGAAATTCCGAGACTGTCTGTGCGAGGTCTTTCATTCTTTCGGTGATTTCAGAATCCCTGAAGAAGTCCATCAGCGACTTGGAAATTTTCACACTGCCTAATTTCTCCATACCTTCAGCGAAGGTCTTGAAGTTACTGGCACCGGAAAATGTTCCCATCGCCGCAGACATCTCCAGAAGTTTCTTAGTCACCTCTTGAAGACGTTTCGCAGTCGGCATTTTGAATTCGATTTTGAGAGGTTTCAGATTTTTGGAACGCGCTTCAACCTCATCAATCGCTTTCAGAGCAGGCTTATTGTCGGCTTCGATTTTAAACTTTACCGGAGCGTACGTTACACTCATCTTTCTTACCTCTCTGATTGAACTTTTTAGCGAAGTCTTGGAATGCACTTAACTGCTGATAGTATTCTTTCTCTTCCCTCGCTTCCTCGCGTCTTTCAACCTCTTCCTTATCAATGGCAAATGGCTTGTCAAGATAAGGCTGAGGTTCATGCGGCTGAAATGCGAACATCGGAGCTGCTGAACACAGTGCCGAATAGAAGTAAGCACCCTGCATCCACATTTCATGGTTGCGGTACGCCATCCTCAGTTTGTGTGCTTCTCTGTACGCCTTACAGCGTTCGGGAGGGCCATACCAGAATTCCTGATAGGTCATCCCGATTGCCATGTAAGACGGACAGATTTTTTCGAAGACTTCTCTTAGCGGGAGAGCGGTTATCCGATCTCCCACATCACCTTTTTTGAATCGTCCTCCGGTTCTTCCATTACGGCGTTCTGAGCTTCATACCAGAACTCACCGAGTTTGGAGATAACCTGTTCCTTACCCTCTGAAGGCAGGTTCGCCCAAATATCATTTGTGGTTTCCTGCTTAATCTTCGGATGATGCATTTTGAATGCCCAGAAGAAGAACAGTTTCATCTTCGTTGCGGGAGCCGTTGCGGTCTCCACAGGAGTAATGTGACGTTCCTCCATGGAAGAAACAGTATCTAAGTTGAATTCGGCAATATACTCATCGCCTTTAGCGGTAGTAAACGTAATACGATTCATTTTGTCCTCCTAGAATGTGATTACGATCCCAGAGCAATCGGGGATGTCGGCGCGATGGTGACATTCATTTCACGGACTTCGTTCACGCCCTTGCCAACGATTGTCGGGTTAGCCATGATGCCGTCAAATTCAAACTTGCCCTCACTGCCGGTCGGAGTCGCAACGCCACCGGAAACAGTTGCACCGAACCATACGGCATATTCACCGTCTGTGCTTTCATCCGCAGACGCATACGTAACAAGAGTTGCGTAAACGGTGGAGTCATAGTTGGCGGTGAATGTCAGAGATTCATTGTTCTGAATGCCCGGAATGTAGGTTCTTGCGCCATCACTGAGCGTGGTGGTCTCAAGCATCTCCGGCGGCTGAATCAGATCCGGATAAGTCTTGATGTCGCAGACCTTTACCCAGTCGGTCGAAACCTTGCGCATCAGGAATGATTTATAGGTAGAAGTAGCCATAATGTCTCCTTATCTTGAATAGAAGTTATTGGAGTCAGCCACACCCTCAAAACGGGCGGTCTGACGGTAAATCGAAGAATCATTCAGGTTGGGAACGGGGGAGCAAACAATCATGCGGAAATTCATTTCGTACATGGTATTGAAGATGATTCCCATGATCTTTTTTGCTTCCTCCTTCTTCCCCTGAATATTGTTTGAATACACATTCACTTCAAATGTAGAAGCCATGTATTCAGGTTCCAAAGAAGAGTCCATTGCGTCCTGCGGAACGTAAATGTCAACCGTATAGAGCGATACGTGGGGAAACTTAGAAGGTACCGGCTGATAAGAGCCGTCCACATCCGCATTCGGGAACTCTGCTAATACGGCTTCCCTCACACGGGTGAAGACCTCATTCTCTTTGTTAATCATTTGAATACCTTCTTTCCGATTTCTCCCGCACGTTCAATCGTTTCCTTACGTGCGAAGTACATAGCCGGTGTTGCGTCATTACCCCATGTATGGCGTAATCCGCTTTTGTTGGTGGCAGGTTCATCATCAGGAGGTTGCGCCCCGTTCATGGGCTTGTCTTTGTAGTACCACCCCTTAATTGACCGCGCCCGTCCTTCGCCATAATGTCCATGGCTTACAAGTCCGTTGGAGGACTCGATTTCCTGACGGGCTTCCGGTGCATCAAGTTTCAAAATACCGGTTCCAAACTCAATGAACATCGGAGAACTGCCTTCCGCTATTACCTCATTGCCCTTGGATATCACTTTTGCATCGTTATCGCCTGCGTAGAGAGCATTGCTGTAATAGTTGCTGGCAGTCCGTACCGCCTGTTCTATGAGCTGTTTTTCGAACTCTTCTGTTTTTGCCTGAATATCTCTTTTGATATCCTCGAACATTTCTTAACCTCCGGTTGCAGGAGAGATTTTTACTTTCCGGACGGCAATAGATATTCCGTTCTTGGATTTCGCCACTCGCTTCACAATGTAGTCGTATGGATCTTTCGTGTCCGCATCAATCCAGAGAACTGAGTTCTCATCAATGGGACATGACATATCGCCAGTCACGATGACTTTGTCGTAATCCTCCAAAGTACCGAACTGTTCCACAGCGGACTGTCCTGTAGCGGGAGAAATACATCCGCTTTCGAATAAGACGGGTTCTGAGTAGGTTACCGCCGTTTCGCCGGTGTAGTAGCCGTCATTATCAACTGCCGGTGTATTTCCTTCGTACAGTGCGTAGTAGAACGGTGTTCTGTTAATCACTTGCGTTCTCACAGAACCACCGCCCTTGGGGTAATCTCACGCAACATATCGCCGGGAATATCACCTGCCGAATAATGGCGGTGAATGCCGTTTTCGATGTGTACGCTTTCCCCGTCTGCACCACGCTTATTGAGAAGCACCACGGTCATTCTCATCTGAAGGTTGAGATACCTGGGAGGAACTTCGTCCTCCCAAGTCTCATTGAATGGGTGTAACTGGTTGAGAAGAATCTCTTTGGCGTTATCGAGGTAGTAACCTACCATTTCATCGTCATTGACTTCGGCCATTTTTCTGACCTGTGCAATCATTTCTTCCCTTGTCATGGCAGGTTCCCCTTTCCTTACTTCTTTTTCTTGTCCTTTTTCGGGGTTGACTTAGCACCCTTATCAGAAATAACCACGCTCATGATTAATGCTCCTCGAAGGTCAGAGCGAGTTCATAAACCTGAGTATGAATCTCGTTTCCAACAGTCTTCTGAACAACGATCTTCTGAGAGTTGTCCTTAATGCAGAATGCCGCATCCTTGTCGGAATCGAGGGAAACCATGCCGGATCCCTGAGTCGGAACAAGGCCAACCTTGACATTCTGGTATTCACCGAAGTCAAGAGCGAGGAAGTAGCCCGGACCCCAGTAAGCAGGAAGATCACCGGTGGTGACATACTTCAGAGTTCCGGTGATTACATTGCCGGAAATAGCAATGTCTGTCTGAAGGTCAGAAACAGTGTGGTTGTAGATGGTATCAGCAGCTGCCTTCGGAGCAACACTGATATCAGCAATCGCCGCATCATTGATGAACTCGATTGCGATACCATCAAGGTATTCAGCCCAGAGCTTCATTCCGGACAGAGCGAAGGACTCACCGACAGCGGTGTTGTAGTTACCGTTGGCATGGAAGCCAATGAGGTTTGTAACACCGTCAGTGGTGTAGTTCAGACCGAGAGCCTGGAAGTCTCCGTCAGACGGATCAATGTAATACAGGTCAATGTTGTCAATCGGAGTTGCGATAACCCGACCCGGCTTGATAGCGGAAGAAACGATCACAAGGTTTGCACCGAGGAAGTCCTTCAGGTATTCAAAACCGAGCATTGTCTGCATCTGAACCGGAGCACCGCCGAGATACTTGTAGAGGTCAAGCGTGTTGACGAATTCCACAACACCGGTGACATCACGGTTCATCTTCTTGAACTTGTCGATAATACGGCCCTTCGCCATGGACATAGCCATCTGGAATGTCGGGGAAGTGCCAACCATGGAACCGGTCTGAAGGAAGGCATAGAACTCATCCATGACTTCAGTCTGAAGGCCGGTGAGGAACGCATCATCAGTTCTCTGAATGGCGTTTCTTGCGCCGTACTTATTGACCGCTTCAATGGAAACAGCCTTTGCACGTTTCTTCAGTTCGAGGTCATCAAAGTAAACCTCTTCAACGTTTGCCTGAGAGTAGGGAATTTCCTCGCCCTCGCCAACGTTTCCCGGCTGAAGAACGATACCGGAAGTGTAAGCAACGAGTCTTGTGCCTGGCTCTTTGCGAATCGGACGCATAATGCCGAGGATTTCAAGCAGAGCAGTCCAGTTTCGGCCGAACCGGGTTACAAAGTCAATCTCACGTACATGTACGTCAATCTGAGCCTGACCAGTAAGATTTTCCTTAGCCATTTTCTTTCTCCTTTATTTGAATAAATCAATGTGTGATGCAATAGCGGCCTGTCTTTCCACGGCATCCTTAATCGCCATGATTGACTCACGGGTCATGGTGTCGGAAGTACCTGCCGGTGGAGTCGGAGTTCCTTTCATTACCCCTGCCTTGATGTTCTTTTCAAGGTCTGTAAGCATCGTCTTGGTGTTGGCAAAGAATTTATCCATGTCGGAGTTATAGAGGGCTTCAGCGGTCTCAGAAGCCAGTGTATCGGCATATCCAAGTCCAATCAGTTTTCCCGTAATCTCAGAGATTGCGGAAGACTTCTTAAACGCTTCATTCTCAGCCCGAAGACGTTCAATTTCTTCGGCCTGAGCATTCTTGGCCTTCTCTTCTTCTGTCTGATGTTCGTTTAACTCTTTCTTGAGCTTGGCAACATCAGAGGACGTTTTGTCGAGTGCGCTTTTAGTTTTAGCGTGCTCCTTTTCCTTTGCCGCCCATACCTTTTCAAGTAATGCGGATACTTCTTCTTCGCTCATTCCTTCTTTGTAGGAATCTCCGAGCTGTTCAGTAATGAAACTCATTCCATCTCCTTTGCGTTTGGTTTAGCGGTTCTCTCCGCTCCTGCGAAATATTTAGAGACCTGTCTCTAGGTCTTAAATCCAAATGAATTCAATCCAACAGCGGCAGTTCGCGTTATTCTCCGCGTAATCGAAGTCACCCGGCCAACGTGCCCTGTCACCGTCAAAGGTCTCAAAGTACTCATCTATTCCGACAATGTCATGGTCAATGTCGTAATGAGTCTCTCTGACCTTTTCGTCCTCCATCGTGTTCCACAGTTTGTAAGGGGTGAGTCCGGTCTTCTTCTGGATCTGTTTTGCAGACCTGTAAGCGGAGTCTTCCTCACATCGGTGGGACTCAGTTTCCACAATCACCTTTAAGGTGTCGGGGGTTAAGGTTTCCTCCTGAATCCTGCGTTCAATCCGGTCACGGAAGGTTTCTCCTTTAGTGGGGAAGTTGACGATGGAGGGTATATCAACTTCACCCGCCTGCCGGATTTCTTTTTCGGTAAAACGTAAGATTTCGTCTTTTAACTCATCTTTCGTTTCACCGGATTCAGTGAGGATTTCAATCAGCAGGAGGTCTAATATCTCATCCTCACTGAATTCTTCTAGTTCAGGACGGTTGCGAACCACCTTGCGAAGGTCTTCCCTCATGCTTACAGTGGGGAAACCTTTGATAGTCCGGTTCATTCCGTCAATGCAGGAGAGAATCAGAATTTCTTCAACTTCCTCACACAGAACCTTCTTCTTCTGTTCCGGCGGGAGAGTTTTGACTTCCTCCCACATCTGCGGAAGCAACTTGTGGATTTCGTCTAACATATTCTTCCGATTCCTTCCATGCGGCATCCGGATCTTCGAACATCCCTGACTTCACGAACGCAAGACGAGGTGCGATCTTGTCACAGCCAAGCATCTGAGTGAGGACAGTTGCTTTTGTGGCGGTGTTGTCGTAATTCTTGCGGGTGAAGGTAATGTCAATGTTTGAGAGATGACAATCGAATGTCTGGAATGCCCTGACGATGTTTAAGATGACCTTTAACAACTCGCGTTCACTTCGCTTGAAGTACTTTTCTGTTTCCTTGGCTTTTGCTTCAGCAGCTGTATAGCCATCCCGATAGATAACCGCGAGACCGTTGTCTCCCGCACCATCGTTTCGATTAGGCATTCCCGAAATAACGAGAACTGATTTATAGAGGTCATCCTTTAGGGTCTGCGCCCCTTCTTGGTTGAGTTCAGCAGTGATGTACTTAACGTCACCCGGCAACCCTTCAGCGTCTTTGTACTTAATCGCTCCGAGGTCTTTAAGTTTCTGAACGTCCTCTTCGCTGACGTCAACATTGTGGAAAAGCAAGAGTGACTGGATATACTGCGCGATGCCGTCCATACGGTTAGAAGCTAGTTCGTTAAGTGCTTCCAAGAGAGGAAGAACAACCTCGATAGAACCCCTTCTGGACATGTTCAATGGGTATTCGATAATCGGCACCATTCCCATCGGGTTATAAGAGGGGACAGGTCTTGTATCGAGTCCGATTAAGGTGTTGGGGATCTCGAAGTAGAACTTGTCTGTGTAGACGCAATAGAGAGAAGTGTAGTCAACTCCAACCTCGTTGACGTTGACAATCTTGACTCCCATTACGGGTACTTTAGGAATGCCGTTGTAATACACGACAAACGCTTCTCTTGGATCCAATACGTCAGTGATATAGGGATCTCCGGGAATGGCGATTTTATACGCCGTACCGCAGATATGCATCCATGTACCAACTTCCACATTGAGAGCTTCGGTATTGTTTTCGAAGTTCCACGCATTCAGCTGCTGAATTTCTTCGGCACAGTCATCTTCTGCGCGTCCCGAATAGACAACGGGATCTCCGAATAAGTAACCGGTTTTAAAAGAAACGATCTCATCAGCGTGGTTTTCCACGACCTTGTAACAGATATCGGGACGGATTAACTTAACCCGGTCAATAATTGACTGACGGCCCTTGTAATAGGAATAGAGGTAATCAATGTCCTGTGCGTTTCCGCGATGAACGGCAAGTGCTTTGTTCAGAACAGCACAAACATTGTCAGGAGTAATCTCTCTGACAGTGGTGAGAATTACTTTTCTTCCGGTATAAACGTTCATATTCACCTCGCAAAAAAACGGAGTCCCCCTATTTGGAGAACTCCGTTGAGTTATTTTCCTTGCCTACAAGTTTTCGCTTTTCCTCAAGGACTACTATTCGTCCCTGTTCCACTTTAACCACAGCAGAATTGCCACGGTTTATGCAATGCTCAATGAACGTGACTACCTCTTTAGGCAGACTTCTTTGCATTAACTAATCATAAAGCATAAATATCCGCATTTGTCAACTAGAATGGACGTGCGAACACTTCTGCTTTAGCCATCCTTCGTTTAAACGCTTCAGATACCGTCTGGGCAAGGCAGTCAGGGGCATCATCGTGTTTATTTTTACCGATAATTTTATAAGAGAAGACATTTGCCATGAACTGGGAATACTCTTTCGTCCAATGGGTGTTGTTTAAGAAATAGAAATGTTTCTTGATATCGGCTGACGTAGTCCATATTCTCTCTGCTTTGGACGTAGTAGACGGGGCGGGAACGTTAGTTACCACTGTATGGAAGCCCTGCGCCTTCAATTCTTTCTCTATTCCCTCTGAGTAAGACTTGGTGGTTTTAGTGGCTTCAACTCTGACGAGTTGTGCGCCGTAGTTTTCCACCCGTTTAACGATCATGGGGATGGTATAGGACTTATCCAAGTTGGAATAAATGACATCGGGGATATAAACATCATCTCCGTACTGATAACAGATGGAACAGGCGGTAAAGTCACCTCCTCCGAATGCGGGGTCACACACAATATAAATACGGTCTGGTTTGTCCGGGAGTTCGCCATTGAAGTAATGGAAATCGTCTACGGCGAATAATGACCCTTCGCGCTCGATGGGTTCACCTTGGTATTGGGCAAAGAAAGAAGCGGCGTCATTGTTAGCTTCGAAGGAAGCCCTTCGCTGACGGAAGTAGTCAGTGGTGAAACCCAGATTGTACTGATACTCGAAATTAGACTCGTCATTCTCGTTTAAAGCAGGGATATTGTAGATTTTATACCGATGGTTTTTGAAGAATGGGTTGTTATCCAACATGTCGATTCTTCTTCCAATGGGGTCTGCCATTGACCAACGGGTGCCAATCCAGAAGAGTTTAGCCGAAAGTTTGGCACGTGTAATGGCGTTGTTATCCACTAATCCCCATGCCGTGATAAGACGATCTGGGTTAATTGCTTCCTCATAGCCCGATAAGAGGTCATCCAAAATCAGCACGCCGGTGACATCTAAAGACCCGTTGAGGGATCCGTACAAACTTTTCGAGGAAAATGAGTGGTACTTCTTCTTTCTTGAGATATCAAGGGTGCATTCCTTGGAATTGGTCATTACCAACGGAGCGTCAGGAAAGATATCCTGCCAGTGATAGGTATAGGGGTCATTAATGACTTCCAGGATACCGTCATAGAACGCCTGCGCCACAGAAGCAGTGTAGGAGACGTATAGATTAGATAATTCCGGATCTCTGCCTATAAGCCACGCAACGTAGAATGTTGATAGTCCTGTCTTTCCACAGCGAGGGGGCATGGAAAGGAACAGTTCGTCCATCTCCCCATCCATTAAAGACTGAATATCGTCCACCATCGGTTTAAGGACATTCTTACGAGGGAGGTAATAACGTCTATCAGGTTCCCGGTCAAACTCCATTGCAATCAGAAATGACTCGAAGTTGACAGGCGCATCCCATTTCACCACTCTATAATAAAGATCCTTATACTGACGGGCTAAGTCGAAGTTCTGTATCTCCACTAAACGGGTGAGTTCCTTCTGAAGTGAGAGAGTAAGTTTGGGGGTGAGCTTATGATCCCCTATTCCCTTCAATAAATCGAAGGAATCCTGACTCATGGAGAACTCAGGCTGAGGTTGCGTGACGAGTTTCTCAAACAAATCTCTGTACATAACCTCAAAATATCTGTATTTCCGCTAAAACACAACAAGAAAACAGCGGTTTTGGGGTATCTTTTTGTATTTTGCCGGGAAAATTGGATACCAAATATGGGGAAACACTGATTTTTTATCCTCTGAAAATGGGAAAAATGGGAGGAAATCTGGGAATATATTATATTAGGATATATATACATACATATGTCATATATACATATAGTCATATCTTTATTAAATACGCAGTACGCGCGTCATATTATTTTTGCCCTTTAAAATATGTTGAGTTATAACAGTACTATTATTCAGTGATATATGTATACCATCTATATATAATATAGGAAGATATGTACACTATAGTTCATCCATAATATGTAT
>Ga0310690_10009449_pt1 | contig 12227 bp, 13 predicted proteins | sample AusTroGonzalo_MG_2_FD_207661 | JGI IMG/M metagenome (GOLD analysis project Ga0310690, IMG submission 207661) | Bovine rumen microbial communities from tropical cattle in Woodstock, Queensland, Australia - Gonzalo_04 (v2) (version 2) | ecosystem: Host-associated > Mammals > Digestive system >...
AAAGGGAATAAGAATGATTGTAAAAGATTATAGTTTTCCAGGAATATATCCAAATGGTGATGGAATGAGACAGAAAAAGGCTGGTCTCAAAACAAGTGAGTATTTTAAACAACTTTACGACAAAAAATTAGATAAAAAAACTACACCAAATACTTTCTATGCTGTTGACGCAAATGGTCATCAGATAATGGTTGATATAAATGAAGTAATTAATATTGAAGATAAAGTTATTCAAATTTTAGACGCTAGAGATGCTCCTGCAGACAACAAACAATATGCACGTGAAAACAAAACTTGGCAAGAGGTTGATCTTTATAAGGTTAAATTGTTTGACGTACCTGTAAATACAACTGATTGGATTGAGAATGGTGGATCTCCAGATTATCCATTTGAATATCGTATTTATAATGAAAAAATTGAGAGTAGTTTTGTACCAGAAGTTGTATTTAGTGAACCAGATGCTTTAAAATGTAATTTTTCTCCAGTTTGCGAAAGCTTTGATGGTTATGTATCTATATATGCTCACGAAATACCTGAAGAAGACACAATTATACCAGTTATAACACTTCAATAGTAGGAAAAAAGATATGTTCGGACAGTCAAATAGTGATTCATTACCAGCTTATATCAAACCAAACAATCAGAATATAACGGTTACACCTGCTGTGACTCAACAAGTCTTCACAGCAGATCAGGATCACACTGGTTTAGGTACAGTAACAGTCAATGCCGTAACTTCTTCGATTGATAACAACATCACTGCAGGTAACATTAAGAAAGACGTAACGATTCTTGGAGTTACAGGAAATTATGAAGGATCTGGTGGTGACACTATTACAGCAATAAACAAAACAGGCTCGGCAATAACGGCAGGCGATAAGGTTTGGATTAATAAAGCCGGTGCGGATTATGAATTGGTTAATTTCTATCAAGGACCTTATTTCTTTATTGGCTCGAAGGGGGATGCCCTTTCGTTTGATAACACAACTGGTGAAATTAGTGGTTTCTCAAGTGGTTCTACGGGGTGTTTTATACCTCAAGCAATTATGCCTATTAACACAGCTAATTCTTGGAAAATTGTAAGAAAAGCTAAAACACCTGCGACAATTAGTAGAAACCAAACATTGATAAATGGTTCTTCTAATAACTATTATAATGCATCAATAACGATGGAAATTGATACATCTAATCAAGCTGGACCTTTTATGGCTTGTGCAATTAGAACAGAAAGTGGAAATGTATGGAATATATGGTTAGTTCCGAACGTCAGCAAACCAGAAGTTATACTAACAACAAATACTTGGTATTGGTGGTCTGTTGAATTTACAGGAACTGAATATATATTTAAGCAATCAACGGATGGAGTAAACTACATAGAATTAGCAAGGGTTACAAGTTCTACAAAAGCATACCAACCTACTGGATATATTATAACAGGATATGTCGGAAAATATTGGAAAGGTAAGGTTGATTTATCCGAAAGCTATATTGAAGTAGACGGCTCTCTATGGTGGAAAGGTGCGTTAAAAGATACACAAGCAGAAAATTGTTTGTCAGGCATTGCACAAGAGAGCATCGCAAACAATGCAAGTGGTAATGTTAAGACGGTTTTGCCGAGTGAGTAGGAGGTTATACCTAAAGATAATAATTATATTAACGGATATTTATTACAGTATCAATCCATACATATGATGCGTATAATCATAATAACTGTGTGTGGACTAAAGTGTCATCTTAATAAATTAACAACGTTCTTTTGAGGTAATAATAATAAAGTTCTAAACAATATGTATATAAAAGTCTTTAGGAAAAGAAACAATGCTTGGTCAATCAAACACAAACACAACTGCTAGTTACATAAAAGTAGAAAATGAAGACATTACAGTTACTGAAAATGGTGTTTATGAAGCTAGTGCAGATTATACTGGACTAGGAACGGTTACAGTTGCGGTTGATTATGGTATAAATAATCAAGACAAAGTTATAACTCCTTCAATTGCTCCAAAATATGTTACAGCAGATGAAGGATATACTGGCCTTGGAACAGTTACGGTTAATGGTGTTCAAAACGTTTATTCAGAAAACATCAAAGAGGGAGTTGTAATACTTGGTGTAGAAGGATCAGTAAGAGAATTAAATGGAACAACTATTGATATAACACCAACAAATACTGCAAAAGAATTTATTCCGTCTTCACCATACACTGGATATACTAAAGTAACAGTTTACGGCGATGTAAATTTAATTCCTGGTAATATTGTGAATGGAGTCACAATTTTTGGTGTAACAGGTACTGCACAATCTTTAAATGGTGAAGTGTTAGAAGTAATTCCATCACAAACAGCTCAATCTATTATACCAGTAAGTCCAAAAAATGCTTTTACACAAGTCAATGTTTCTGGTGATGAAAATCTTGTTTCTAATAACATAGTAGATGGAGTTTCGATTTTCGGTGTACAAGGTTCTGCTACAACTTTGAATGGTACAACTCTTAATGTTACGCCTACAGCAAATGCACAAACACATACTCCTTCTGCACCAAATAACTGTTATACTGAGGTTATAGTTAATGGTGACACTAATTTAGTTGCGGAAAACATTGCGAATGGAGTCACAATTTTTGGTGTCACAGGTAACCTAGAAAGTTCTGAAACATATAGTGCAGATTTAATTTTAAAAGGAATTGTTGATGGATTACCTCAACCAACTGAATCAACAATCGTGACACAAGCAACAACAATTTTGGAGAATATTTAAGGAGATTTTTAAATGACAACAGAGATTTTAACATTGGCAAACAGCATTGCGGCATCTAAGGAGAGCATAAGGCAAGCTTTAGTGTCTCGTGGTGTTTCTTGTAATACTTCTGTTCCTTTAGCAGACTATGCTGATAAAATAAACAATATGGTTGTATCTGGAAGTGTTGACAATTTGCTTGTTGCAAACTATTCTGGTAGAGAAATTAAAGCTGGCGATAAAATTTTTATTAAACCAGATAGAAGTACACAAACACTTAATAAAAACGATAAAAGTGTATCAGATAATGGTTATGGTTATTCTGCAATGAATCCTGAAGGATCAATTTTTTTATGTACTTGTAGTTCAAAATATTATACAAACTATTTAGACTATGATTATTTTACTGCTCCATATAATAGTTCGTCTACTACTGTCTTTTATACAACAACGTGTAATGGTTTTGTTTATGATGATTATGGACAATTATGGTCTTATGGTAATAGAAATTTAAATTACTGTGGAAAAGTGTACGAAAATTTAGGTAACATTGTTTTAGGTGGTAAATATTCATTAGAATGTGGACATAGTTATGATGGTAATTTTTATAATGGCACTACAGGTTATGTATATGAATATAACAATCACAATGAGGTTGTAAAAACGTTTAATTATACTGCACCAAGTGGTGGTAATAATGCTCGTACACGAGCAGTAGTTGTAAATAATAAAATATTAATGAATCTTTCTGGTGGTTATTGTTTTTATGGTGATATACCAGTTAATGATGGTGATACAATTACATTTACTTCAATAAATAATTCTGGTTCTATATATCCAAAAGGTATCACAAGTGATGGTAAATATTTGATATGTGTCAGTAATTATGAATATGGTACTGTATTTTTTATAGATATAACAAATGGTATTACAGATTTAAGTGTCACAAAAACATTTAATAATAATCTTATGAACACTTTATGTAATGTTAATTGTTATATGACTTATAATCCTTACAATAATGTTTTATGTTTAACACGTTCTTCTGCTACAACATCTATGGCTGATATAGGTTTATTTAAATATAATCCTAATACAGAAGATTGGGATACTATTACACCAGATTTATCACAATACTATGCAGATAATATTATAAATGGTTCTTATGAAAAATGGATAACAATATCTAATGATGAAACAAGAATGAGTTTTGGTAGATATATATTTGATTTAAATCATACAAATTCTGGCGGTTATAATATTTTATCTTACGGACTAAGAAGTTCTTTTGAAAATGGTGTATTAACAGCAATCGCTTTAGAAGATTGTGATGCTAAAGCTGGAAGTATTTGTAATGTTAAAACAATTGTTGGTTAGTAATGAGTAAAGTTCTATATAATATAAATGCTTTAGGAAGATAAAAATGTTTGGACAATCAAACACAAATACAATAGCTACTTATACAAAGATAGAGAATGAAGATATTACTGTTACACAAAACGGTGTATACGAAGCTGGTGAAGAATATACTGGTCTTGGTACTGTTACAGTTCAAGTAAGTGGTGGTGAAATAAATAATCAAAACAAAACAGCAACTGTAGATGGTACTTATAGTGCAGATGCTGGTTACACTGGTTTAGGACAAGTCGTTGTCACAGCAGGTTCTGCAATGGCTTCTGATATAGAAGCTCAATTACATCAAATAAATTCTGGTACAAGTCAAGATGAATCTGGTGATGAATCAAATTATGAGGATCCTCCATTGTAATAAGGAATGCAAAAAGATTTTGAATTATTTGAAATAAATAGTTCTAAAAATTATATCAAGTTTTAATTTTAATTTATACAGTCTAGTTTTTATATGAAAGTAAACAATTTAATTAAACAAAAAGGAAATATTTAAATATGAAATATACAAATCGTTTAAAAGCACGCTTAGCCAGAGAAAAATTGGCTGAAGCTGCAAAAGAAGGTAGAAACTGGATTGTTACTCGTAAACTCATTCTTGAAACAGATGAGGGTGACGCAGAATTTCAACCTGGTGATTCTATGGAAATTGGTGCAACAGATGACGGCGATATGGCTGTAAAAGGTCAAGCTGCAGTTGTTGTTATTACTGATGAAGAAATTGCTGCTAAAATTGCTGAAATTGTTGTAAATTCTGATGAATTAAGTGGCGTTGAATTTCAAGATCGTTCTGCTTTAGACGCTCTTGGTGATGGTGAAGATATGGATCAAGTTGTTGACGACTTGGCTGATGCTGAACCTGCTGAAGGTGAAGATGATGGTGAAGAAGGCGATATTGAAGTTCCTATGGTTAAACCTGAAAAGAACGAATCTGTTGAAAACAAATTTGCAAAATTCAGTGAAAATCGTATGAATCCAGACAAATTCTATGCTTGTGAATCAATTTTAGTTGATGAAGAAGCTGATGGTTCTTTGAATATGTTTGCTATCAAACTTCCTAGCGTTATGAAAGAAAATTTCAATGATTATAAAGAATTCACAAAGCGTGTTTCTGAATTGAAAGGATCTATTCAACCTGGTACTCGTGAGATCGCTTTAACAGAATCTGGTAAAGTTATGGGTTGTTATGATACAGAATGTAATGAAGGATGCTTATATTCTGAAAACGAATTCGAAAGTGCTGAAGATATGGATAACTTCAACAGTGAACCTGCTGGATTGATGGACAGCGACCTTGGTTATAACGAAGGTCAACCTATAGATGATTCTGTAGAGGATGCTGAATTTGAGGAATGTTTCGAATCTGTTTTGAAAGCATATGAAGAATCAGCTAAATCTGGTGCTGATTATATGAAGTTAGCTGAAAGTCTTGAAAGTATGAAATTGAATGAAAACCACATTGGTGAAGTTGTTTCTTCTTTCAACAACAGCTTAATGGAAGGCTGTGTACGTGCTTATGATACAAAATATGGTAAGTATGTTGCTGCTTTCAAAGAATCTGTTGATTGCAATAACTTCATTGAAGAAGCTAAAGCTGAAGGTCGTTTCACAAAGAGATTTTTCAACTAATTCCTTCTAAATGAAACTAATTAAGGGCTGTGTAAAAACGGCCCTTTTTTAATAGTTCTAATTTTATAGGAAAACATTATTTTTTGACTTTATTTCTAGAAAAAATCGTATATAATTCTAGAAAACTAACAAGAATAAAAGAGATATTGAATGTATTTAGTTACTGAAAATATAGTTGACGGTGATTTAATTGGATACATTGTAACCGAGAAAATTGCTGGAAATGTTATAGAAAAGCATTATATTGATGCAAAAATGCAAAATTGTTCTTGCAGATATTTTGCTGAATCACATAATCCGTATTCACATTTTCATATAAATTTATGTAAGCATTGGATACGTATGGGAAAACCAAAGAGTGCATTGTTTGGAAAATCAAAAGATGGCAAAATAGTAACACTATGTTCAGGTTTTGTTATACCAACTAATAATAAATCGTGAGATTTGATACAAATCATAAGTTCTAATAAAAATGATAGAGATATCAATACTTCAAAAAACAAGGATAAGGAAATTATAAAAAATGACAAATTTAAGAGAACGTTTGACTAAAGTTTTTGTTGAAAAATTGAAAGAAAGTCACGAAAATTCAAAAGAAATGATTGCTTCTAATAGCACAAGTTTTGATGAAATGGGAATGGCACATACTGCTCCTGGTGAATTTGCTCAAGAAGAAATTACTGATCATTCTAACTTAGAAAATACAGGTTCTATGGCAAATGATACAGAATTTAGTGGAAAAGAACATTCTGGTTGTGAGCATTGTGACATAGTATCAACTGCTGTAGATAAAATAGATGATACAATGGATGATTTAGCTTCTGATATCGTTGATATTTCAATTAAAGACGATGAAGAAGATGAAGATATTGATATAGATGTTGATAGTGAAGAGGACGATGAAGACGAAGACGAGAAGAAATTAATGGCTTTAGCTCACGAATCTGTTAAAGGAAGTCTTATAAATGCTTTCCAAAAAGAGTTGAGAGAATCAAATGGCGATTATGCTGGGCCTCAAGATTTTGTTCCTGATACACGTATTCATACTTCAGCTGTATTAAATGCATTAAAAGATAAGATTGGCGAAGGTTCAGAAGGGATTCACGTAGATCAAGATCAAGATGATAAAGATCATAAAACTTGGATTGTCACTCAAGTTGATGAAAATGAATTACCAGATACTTTAGAAGTTATGAATGTAACTTTAAAAAAAGATGGTAACAAATATAAAGTTGAAGAAATAAAAAAAGATTTTCCTGTAATGAAATAATATAGTAAATATATCTTTGTTTTAATCCCCATTACTTTTTTTACAGTTTTGGGGATTTTTTGTAAAAATAATAAGTTCTAATGTTTATAACAACTAAAGGACATATCAAAATGAAATTTATAAAAAAACAAGTTATCAAAGAAAGCATTGAAGAATCAGTTTTAGAAGAAGAGATTGTAGAAGAACAACCTATGACTGATACAAGTTATCCAAAAAATGTTATAAGAAATGCTATATTTCAAGTAGTACAACCAGATGATTATAATGCGTTAGATCAATATATTTCTGAATATGAAGACAATTCTAGCGAACTTAATAATGAACAAATTAGCTCATTACTTGAAGATTTATCAGATTTTTTAAATTTATCAGACGATCAAGTTAGAGAAATTATTACTCTAATTAAAAGTACAGAAGGATATGCTGAAGATGCAAAACAACTCATATCTGATATAGAATCTGAAAAAATCGCATTCAGATCGGAGCAATTTAAAAAAGAATTACTAGAATTTTTAAAAGAAATATTAGATTCAAACAATAGTGATTCAGAATAAAGAGGGTTTAATGACTAATTTCAATGAAACATTATCAAAAACAGAATTAGCTAAATTAAATAAATATAAACAGATAACTCTTCCTAGATCAGCTTCTAATTTTTTATGTAATATAAAAAAGCCTAAAAAAGTATACGAGCCAGATTTGAATTATGATCTTGTTTATATTTTAAAACAAAGTGATATAAATCCTGATTTGAAATTTTCATTAAGGTCAGTTGAAAAATTTTGTAGTTATAAAAGCATATGGGTTGTTGGTTATAAACCTTTTTGGATAAAAAATGTACAATATCTACCAACATTACAAACTAGTAATAAGTGGGTAAATTCTATGACAAACATCATCGCTGCCTGTAATTGTCCAGACATATCTGATGATTTTGTTCTAATGAATGATGATTTCTTTATGCTTAAAAACATAACAGATTGGAGAAAAACATTTAATTTATGCTTAAACACAATTGATGAAGAGTGGAAAAAATATGAACTAAAACAACCATCTAGATGGCAATATGGTTTTTTATATGCAAAAGAACTTTTAGATAAGTTACAATGTAAGAGAAGATATAATTATGAATACCACGGACCAATTGTATTTAATAAACAAAATTTCTTAAAAATGCTTGAAATCCCAGAAATAGCTGAGATTACAAAAACTACAAAATGCTTTCACAAAAGAAGTATGTATAAAAATTTATATCCAGACACAGATCTCCCTGCTCCTAGAAAGTTCGTTGATACAAAAATTAGATTAAATTATGATTTATTAAATATGTTTTTACACGAAAGCTTTCTGTCTGTCTTTGATGGTGTTGTTGATAATGATATAAAATATCCTAAACTTAATGCATTTTTATATAGAATGTTTCCAGAAAAGTCTAAATACGAGATCTAATTTATATCAACAATTTTATTTATTAAAACACTTTGTAATCTAATGAGTTCTATAATTTATTAGAACAATTAACTATTGTATAAGTAATATAGCATTTTATTCAATAGTTTTCGAAGTTCTAATTCTATAGATAAAAAGAAAAAGATTAAAGGATTTTAAAATGGCAACAAATTATAAATTTCCAGGAGTCTATGCAAACGTAATTGACCGCTCCGAAATTGTGTCTACTAATGCTACTACTGCTTGTGCATTTGTTGGTGAAGCTGAATTCGGTCCTATCTTGAAGCCAACTTTAGTTACTTCTGCTCAAGATTATACACAAAAATTCGGTAAACTTTCTTCAAAATATGGTTATGCTGGATATTCCTTAGCAGTAGCTTCAGAGACTGTTACTGAAAACTACTTCGTTCGTGTTGTTCCAACAGGTAACAATGAATCAGATGCTAAATTGGCTTCTACAAGTGTTAGAGTTAAAGGTTCTGAAGCTGAAAGATTAGAAGGTGGATACTTCTATGATACAATACACGGTGCTGAAGTATTACGTGACGTAGGTTCTCCAACAGGATTGTTTAGAGATGATGACTATGATAATGCGTTTATTGTAGCCGCAACAGATCCTAACAATCGTAAATTTTTCGTATCAATTGCAGACAGCACGATTAATACCTATAGGGCATATGCGCTATTAGCTCCTGTCACAGTTACTCCGATTAAAAACGAAGAAAGTGGTGTTTCTAATTCTTTAGTTACACTTACTGTCTCAGAAGATGCTGCAAGTGAGATTAAGGTATTAGATCCAATCGTTGTTAAGAGATTTGAAAACAACGTTTTCAATGGAATTTTCAAAGCATATTCTGTTGAAACAGATAAAAATACTGGTTATACACTTATTTCTTATTGTGTTGATGGTGAATATAGCACCGTTATAGAAGATTTTTCAAAAGTTAGAGTTGGTCGTTATCCTAATGATGATGAAACAACGTTTAGTGTTACAGTATATGAAAATGATTCAAACTCTGTAATCGAATTCTTTGAGTATTGCACATTGTATCCATCAATTGATAACTATGGTAATTCAATGTACGTTGAAGACGTGATTAACGGAACTTCAAATTATATTCAAGTTTTTGTAAACAATGAGCTGTATGACGATTCAGAACCAGAAAATGTGCCTGTTCCAGAAAGAGTTGAAATGCTTGAATTGATTGGTGGCCAAAGTGGTTATTGGATTGATACAACTGGTGATAATGGTGAAACAGTTTCAGCTAATGACAATAAATATAAAGATTTGTGTGCAGCTTGGGATACTTTCTTAGATCGTTCCCAAATCACTGTATCGTTACTTATGAATAGTGGTTATATTACAGCAACAAACACAAGTTATCAAGATAAAATGATTGCAATTGCTGAACACCGTCGTGACTGTTTCTGCTTACTCGATGTTCCGATGTCATTAACAGATTTTGAAGACTTGAAAGATGACTTTAGACCAACAATGCAAACATCAAACTCTTATCGTGCAGCTTTATTCTCACCTTGGGTAAGAACTTTTGATGTTGTACAAGGACGTGCTAACTTTATTATGTGTCCATCAGCATACATTGCTAAGATTATGGGCGCATCTGATCCGTGGCTTGCTCCTGCTGGTTTGAATCGTGGTGTATTGAGTTCAAGTGTTGTTTCTCCTACTGGATTGACAGAATATTATGATGTTACAACTGGCGGTATTCTTTACTCAGATAATCAAATTAACTGTATTATTAGAGAAAAAGGTACTGGTTACATCAACTGGGGTCAAAGAACTCTACAAAGAAAACCATCCGCTTTAGATCGTATTAATGTTGCTCGTACAATCATTTATATTGAAACAGTTCTTCGTGATGCTGCGAGATTCCATTTGTTTGAGAACAATACAGCTTATGAAAGACTTCAGGTTGAAATGCAATTTGGTACATTCTTACAACAAATCCTTGCTGCAGATGGTATTCAACAATATAAAGTTATTTGTGATGAAACAAATAATACACCAGCAGTAATCAATAACAATCAAATGGTTATTGATATTTATCTGTGGCCGTCTTATACAGCAGAAGTTATTCACTTGAATACTTATGTAATGGCTACAGGTGCAACTGTTAGTGTTACAACATCTAGTCAACAATAACTTTTACATTTGACATTTTAGAAATCCTAAAAAAGATCCCCTTTGAAAAAATAAGGGGATCTTAATTTATATGAAGAATAAAAAAAAACGGGTTTTTAAGCCCGTACAATGTTATATTTTATTCTTTAGTATCTTTTTCAATCAATTCGTTTGTTATAGCGTTCTGGGCCTTCTCAGCTTTATCCTGAGCTTGATAACATAGTATTATTTCTGAAAATGTTTTTTCACCACTTAAACATTTATAATCATAATCAGTTTGAATAAATTTATTTGTTTGTATAACAGTAGGTTTGTTAATTGTACATCCCATTAAAGCAAGGAGTATAATTATGATCCAAAAAATATATATGTAGAAGTGTTTTATCATTTACTATACGCCTTTTTGAAATATGTTAATAATTCTTTTGAGGGTTTAGCATCTCCACATTGATCTGCTGGGATGTTATCAAGAGCTTCTTCGTATTTTTGTTCAAGCTCTTTTATTTTATCGTCTTTTTGTGTAATATATTCAATTAAATTGTTGTTGTCTGTTTTTAATGTTTCAATTGTTGCTTGAGCACTACAAAGTTGATCTTTTGTAGTACTTAACGAATTTGCTGTATATCTCCAAAGAAAAAATACTAAGGCTAAAGCAACAACAAGAATTAATATAAGTGTTGTTGTAATTTTATTATTCATTTACTACCCTCTCCTTCTTATAAAAAATTATTCATCTGACTTTTTATCAAGAATCTTTTTTGTAATGATTTTTGATAATTGTGTTGAAATAAATTGTTCAACCCAGTCATATATAGGTCTACTCCATAATACAACCATTCCTGTGAAACCTGCTCTTGTTGCGCCGTCTACAATCCACTGACTCAATAACAAATAACAAGAATAGCCCATAACAAAACCTAGTATACTATCAATGCAAAAATTTTTTAATTTGTAGGTAGTGTAATTTTTCATACGGACCAACGAAGACACGATTGCCATTCCTATTAAGAACAATATTATTTTTAAATCGTTTATCATAAACTCATATCCCCAAAGTATAAATACGTTGTTAAAAGTTTTAGTTGTAAGTTAATTTATCCATTGCAGATAAGAATTTACAAACTCGTGTACAACATATTGGTTATGCTGTATATATAAGAACTTAATTTTTTTAAATTATTTTTTGTAATATAACTTAAAATAAACCCCTCTGAAAAAAGGGGTTTATTTATACTAAGCAACATCAATTAATTTTACATCAGGGTCAAAATAACAATATCCATTCACAGCATACCAGTTATACCAGACTTTTATGTCAAGTTGTTCATCTAATGTAAATACTTCGATTGGAATTTCAAATCTAAATCCTCTTAAATTAGTATCACCAGACCATACAGACGAATCTGCTTTCCACATTTTTCCACAACTACTATATGTTTTATAATATAACACACGTTTTTCTGGATCTAATTTATCTGTTTCAAAATATGGACAATTTATTTCCACAACAAAATTAGTATTTCCATTTACTAATTCTGGATCTGAAAAGTTTTTACAAGCAACATAGCAAACTGCTGTTTTTTTACCAATAGA
>Ga0310690_10009450_pt1 | contig 12226 bp, 8 predicted proteins | sample AusTroGonzalo_MG_2_FD_207661 | JGI IMG/M metagenome (GOLD analysis project Ga0310690, IMG submission 207661) | Bovine rumen microbial communities from tropical cattle in Woodstock, Queensland, Australia - Gonzalo_04 (v2) (version 2) | ecosystem: Host-associated > Mammals > Digestive system >...
TGCTACATCTTCGCCACGATCCACGCCGTCACTATACCAAATAATGTAAGTGAAAACAGCAAGGCAAACGGATATAATCGTGATAACATAAGTTTCTAGCTTGTTTCCCAAGAATATTTGGGTGCTCACTGTTACAATTAAAACGGCAATAGCGTATTCTATCGCCGTCAATGCTGGTCTTAAAATCTTAACTAACTTATTCATATTGTTGCTCCTATTTGTTCTTTATGTCCCTTTGGCGAGAAAAAATCTCGCGTGGGGCTATATTTTTGTTAATTTCTCTACCTTTTTCAACGCTTGCTCTTGCACAACTTTGTCTTTCAAAGGCTCTTTAAGAACGCTGAATACTGCTCCACCACCCATTGATAGCAAGCACGCTTCCAACACGCCCGTAAGTTCTTTTAAGTAGTCAATGGCTAAATAACAACATACAAGCATTAATGCGAGTGGCAACAAGGTCGTTATCTTTTGATAAGTCGCGTTGGCGATTTTTAGTTTCTCGATTTCGCTGTTTATCTGTTTCTTAACGGCAGTGTCGCTCGTAGATGCTAACGCTTGTAGGTGGTCGTTTATCTTGTTTTGGAACGAATGCTCAAATATTGATTTCGCTACCATAACCATTATAACGATTAAAAGCACGCCCGTGAAAGACAACTTGTAGCCAGTTGATGTATCTGGATCAATGTAGTTCAAAACTATAATGGCAGTTGTGCCACCAAAAGTTAGCAAGTAGTCTAAAATCGTATATAAGATGTATTTACCTTTGTTTGACATGGCGACACCTCATTAATAGTTTCTTGCTTTTACCTTTGTTTCTTTTTTGAAAACATCTTCTTCTTTTACAACTGGTTCAGCAACGGCAACGATTTTTGCCTTTGTAGATGTAGGCTCTGTAAGCAGAGATTCTGCGTATGCTATTGCTTCGGCAACTTCTTCTCTTTGAGCGTCTGTAACGCCTATTGAGCCGTCATAGTAATGTGATAGTTTCTCGAATACTTTAACCATAGCCAGATATTTTTCGTCTTGTTTTTGTGTAGCTGCGTAAAGTGTTTCAAAGACTTGTTGCGCTAGAATCAAGTATTGTTTTTCCATTAAAGGTTTGATGTCCACATCTATTGTAGTTTTTGCAAAGTGGTCTTTAACATCGTTGATAACGGCTGTTGAAATTGTTTCAGCGTTAGTTTTTTGGTCGATTTTGTTTAATGTCTTGTTTGTTAGGCTCTTGACAATGGCATAGAAAATTGCGCTCACAAGTCCACTAATAGTCAAGCCACTAAATGCGCCCATACAATAAGGTTTAACCTTTTCCCAAGTTTCTTTTAGCCAAGTAAGCGCATCGTTGTCTGCTGTGGCGATTTCTGCCTCTACGGCTTCTTCTTGTAAAGGTTGAGCTACCACTTCCGTTCCGTTTAGGTCGATTTCGGTCGTGATAGGCAAATCATCTGCAAAGCAAGTTGCAGTGATAGATAGTGCGATAGAAAGCACCATAACCAAAGTAAATAAAATTAACAATTTATTTTTCATAATGTATCTCCTTTTCCCCAATGTGGGGTTAGTTTCTTTATGTGGGGAAATTCCCCACGCGAGATAAACCAGAGCCTTTCGGCTAGCCTCATACCTACTCTAAAAGCGTCAAAAACTCTCGTTCTCAACTTGAAACTTATAGGCATAGTTTTGTTCAAATAATTCCAAAGTACCAAAGCACCAAAATACCTGCGCTCACGGCAACGCTGGCACACATACCAAGCGCGAACCACAAGTCGCCCCTATTTTTCATTGATTACCTCGCAAGGCAATTTGGTAATTGGGTCAATGCAAGTTTGAGTAGTTTGGTCGAACTCGAAGCAAGTTTTACCAATGCCCTTGCACCTTTTATCTTGTTTGTCGTAGTTAGGACATTCAATGCAGTCCAAATCTTGTTTAATTCTTTTTTTATCAATGTTGTAAAGCATATTATACCTCGCTTAATTGTTGTTTTAAGTCGCATTTAGAGATTATCCTAAAACGCTTATTGTTGTATTGTTTTTGCCACCTTATCCACGAGCGTTTTGCTTTGTTGGCTGTCCAATATTTACGCTCGAACTTATCTTCCCAAGTGGCTTTACGCATTATTGCTCTTTGTGCCATTTTGTTCCTCGCTTAAATCAATGTGTTCTATTGTGTCTTTTAATTCCATATTCTTCTCCTTTCTGGTTTATCCTACCTTAACAATTCTAATTGAATATTGTTGTGTATATGAACTATAACCATAACTTTCTAACTTTAACACAAAAGAACTATCTTTTTCTATATAATCACTTAAAGCCAAGCCGCCACCATTATTGCCACTTCCAGCCTCGCCAGAATATATTGTTCCATCTACTTGTAAATTAAATGAAAACCACGATTGAATAGATGTTAGTTTAGAGTATGCAAATACCATATATTTTCCCTTTTCAAGTGTCTTTGTATAAATTATATTACTTTGACCTTGTGTAATCGCAACATTGCCACTTTCATTAACTATTAATCTAGGATATTGTTGAGGTATATCTACCAACGCAATAGGCTTTTCTCCGTCATAGATAAGTTGCATATCATTACCAGATGTGTAGTTATAATAATCTGCATTAAATAAGGCTTGGCATTGAGCGAGCGTTAAGTTGTCAAGTCCCATAGCAGTTAGGTCAATGCAAACATTGTTTTCCCAATTCATAGCGTCATTACATCTAGTTGCATAGTTTGTATAATTTGCTGTAAATGTTGTTTCCAATCTTCCCGTTGACGCAACTAGGAATAATCTATCGTAATTTGTAAATGCTGTGTTAGTGCAGAATATTCCGTTTTGATTTGCAGTAGCATTATATGTAATATCAATTCTCATATAATATTTGTGTCCTACTGTTAGATTTGTTGCAAAGAATACGTTTCCACTTATTCCGTTGTATTTAATATACTCATTTGTTACAAGTTGGTTAAAGTTTACCACCTTTGCTTGGATAGGTGTTTGGAACTTCACTTGCTCGTCTTTGATTAAGTTCTCCGTTGTTGCACTTGCTAGTTCAAACTCTAATAAACCACTTGGTTTTGTTGTAGAACTTGCGTTATCAACCGCTACATAAGTATCTCCTGTTATTGGAGATAAAGCAATACCATTACCACTACCAATAGCATTATTCCACGCCATAGCAACATAATTATTACATTTAATGTTTGCCTTTGTGTTAAAGTCTGCTGGTTTTAGGGCTGGATTTCCTGCGATTATTGCTTCCCAATAGTTGTATTGAGAATTGTATGTCCAACTTAATTCTTCAAGTCTTACATATCCCGTCTTTCTTGCAATCGCTACTGTTCCGTTTCCGTTGTCCGTAACACTATCAAATGCGCCCAAATTGTATAGGCTCTTTTGTGTGCGGTCTTGGAACTCTTTTTCGTGAACGATTGCTCCATTGTATGGAATGTATGCGTGTGCGGTACTACCTTCTACGAGCATAGGCTCATAACCACTAGATACTAAACTTGCTATTGTATCCCAATTAATATTATCACTCGTAATGTATAAGTTTGCTCCCACCATAGCGTTTGTGTATTCAAATGAAGCACTTGATGCGTTGCTCCATTGTTGTATTGCACTACTTGTCACGCTTGTTGAGATTTTGATATAAGCCATTGAAGCATTAAAACTAAATGTGTATGTCTTTCCTACTTCTAAATTGCGTAAACTAAATCCATTATCGCTTGTTGCGTTGCTTGGGTCAAATAGGTTCAACGTCTTGTCGTACTCGCTTATGATAAAGTTCTTGACATTTAATTGTAGAACGCCACTTTCTTCAAAATAGTACGCTTCTTGGGCAATTTGGTTTTGTGGGTCATAAGTCAATGTTAAAACTAAATTGTAATCGTCATTATATCTAGCTTTGAATGTTAAAACGTCATCGTTCAAGCCTACCGCATCTTCTATCCTTCTTAAATCGTAAATTACATCGTTTGTTTTTATTTTGTAAATGGCTGTCTTTGCGTTTTTGAATTTAAGAAAATTGTCAGCCGAAACTGTATTTAGTAAAATAGGCGTAGTTGTAAAGTTAAGATTAGAACTAATCATTTCTTTGGTTATAACAGTTCCTTCCAACGCGTCAGCTACAACACCTGCTGTTACTGGTTTAATTGCGCCATGAACAAGATCGTATAAATCGTTTACCATTGGGACTTTCAATATCGTTGATAGAGGTGCGCTTTCTCCGTTCATATAGTTGATTTCGCCATCGGTGCTTGTGATTACTAAATCTCCGTTACTATCGAGGTATGGCGCGCTATCATGCCCACTTACGATTGCATCTGGCTCGGCTTCTAGCGAGTATCTTACAAAACCTATCTTGTTAAATGTCATATACGCGTTGTAAGTTTCGTTGCACAATAAAGTGAAATCTGCGCTTGTGCTATCTTCACGCCATACCTCGATAGTTTGCGAAATAGGTGTGCCACTTGGTAAAGTGATAGGCGTTGTTAAACCACTAAATACGCTCTCAATTTGCTTCAAAATTGGGGTGTTGGCTGTAACTTGGAAACTCTCTGTTTCTACTATTGAAAGTGTTTGAGCTACATTGTCGGCATCTGCGTACGCCGTTGTAATTCTCAACTTGATGTTTTCAGTGTGAGTTGCGTTTAGCCATAATCTATTTACTAGCCCATTTTGGTCGCCCAATAAAATGTCGGCTTCAAGGTTCTTGCCAATAACCGAAAGTGGGGTATAACCAATACTTGTACTATTTGTTGTCTTATTATAAGAGTTGTCATTGACATTCTCTTTCTTGAACTCGTCTGTTGCGTAATCTGGGTAGTTCAAATCATATAACGCCTTTGGGCTTGCGTAATCTTGTACATATTTCTTTGTCGCACCAGCGTTAATTGTCATATATGTTGATGTGATTATGTTGCCATTTGCGTCCTTAACCGCCATTTCAACGGCTTGCGTGTTGGCGATTAATTTCGCGTACGCTTGGTCGATTACATCTTTTAAGCTAACAAGTCCACTCTCGTCATGCTTAACCTTGTAAACATTTACGACTTGTCCGTCCACTATATCAACCATTAATTTATCGGCTTGTCCCGTTAGGTTGGTGCGATATGTTCCCTCAATTAAACCAGCAACTGAATTGCCAGCCATGTGAATCATATATGGCACTTGTCTAAACTTTGAGCCGTTTTGCTCTGTGCCAGCGTACCAGAATAAAGATACATCGTCTGCACTTGCAAAGTTGTCCCAATAAATGAATATCGCATCGCCCTTTGCTATCGCGCTACCTTTTAACGCTTCGATCCACGAAATCAAATCTGCGTCACTTGGTATTGCGTTATCGTCTTGTGCGCTTTGGCTCACAATTTCGTGTGTGCCTACAACATTCCAGCCATAAATGCTTAATGTCTTTAAGTCAGCGATGTCGGCTGTGTTTTGATCCACTTGCATTTCTAAATCTGGCAAATCTTCTGTTGCTTCAATTAAAGCGTTGATGTTATCTACTACGATGTGGTTGTCGCCGTTTGGGTTTACCTTATTGTTATCGTTTGTTGTGTCTGCGTTTAACTTTAAGGCAAGTTTGGCTGTAATTGCGTCAATTTGCGCTTGTAGTTCTTGCGCAGCTGTTGGCTCGATTTCTGTATAATCTATATCGAACGCATCGTTAGATTCCATAATGTCGATAGAAACCGTTTGCGAGTTGATAATGCTTAATAAACTACCACTTGCGACATTTAGAACGCTTATTGTAATTTCTGGCGCAGTTTGGTCTTGTCCTGCATACAAAGTAAAGGCGTATGGCAACGCTCTTTCAAATAAGGCGTACTCAATTCCATTGTGCGTTAGGGTCTTTAAGTAGCGTAGTGCGTATGCACCAGTTTGCTTGCTAACGCCATTCCAGTCGGTGGCTTTCATTGACATTGTACAAACATAGCCAACCGTTATGTTGTCGTCAATAAATGGACCAGCACAAATTGATGTTGGTACATAGATATTAACTAACTTGTTGTTGTATTGAAATTGGTATAAAGGGAAGTCCTTTTGTAGTTGTGCGACTGCACCACTTGCGTCTAAATAAATCTTAATCGTATTCATAGCATAACCTCGTTTTGCTTTATTTAATTTTATTGTAGCGCAATTTTGTATTTTGCGCAATAATATCTTCTATTGCTTCTTGTAGTAAGTGTCTACATATATATTTGATATAAACCAATTTTGGCGTTTTTCGGCATCTGTTAAGCCATCTACATTTCTAGCAACAATAAAGTTGGCTTCTGTTTTTGCCCCAACTGCTGGCGATGTTCCATCTACCAAAGCTATTGCTTTTACTTGCGATAAATCGTTAATTCCACTCAAAGCGTTTTGTATTTTGATTGTTATGTTTCCAAAAGTGTCAAAAGTTACGGGATATGTTTGATTGCCTATAATGCTTCCTGTTGGAATAGTATTGTTTATGATCTTGTTTACTTCTTCGCTCAATAAAGCAATTTTTGCTGTACCTTTGTTTTGTTGCCACAAATATCCACTTAATACAAATCTATCGCTATCTGTTAGCATTTGTATATTGCAGTTGAACATAATTCTTTCTCTGTTGTCTTTTATTAAAGCAAGTCCATGCTCGTTAGTTCCAAATGTACCATCTTCAACAAAACTTGCGCAAACTATACTTGGCGTTGAGCCGTTTTCCAAGTCCCAAATAGATGTTTTTTCTAGTTCTGCTTTTATTTGGCTTAAATCGGTAGATATAATTGTTCTAGTAAAAACCGCGTAGTGTATATCCCAGTCCATTTCGTAATCTGCTAAAACAAACAAACAATACAAATCGTCAGTTTTTAGAATAAAATAATTGCCCACTCCCAAATCGCCGTTTGTAATACTTTGATATGCCGAATTGTATATATCGCCCTCATAGCCAACATCTACTCTTATTTTGAAACTTGCAGTTGCAGATGTAATTTGTGTATAGTTAGAATCTACATCTTGTTTGTAGTATAAAGTATTATAAAATTGGTCTGGCTCGCTTTCTCCATAATTGTCCCATAAGTCAATATTTGGGTTAAATCTAAAAGGGCATATTGGGAACGCCTTTATATTGTCTTTTGTTAAAAGCGTTGAATCTATGTCTTTTATAATCGCAAAATCTACCAAATCGGCACGCCCATAAATATCGTTATATTGATTTGGAATTAACTTTGCGTAAGCTGTATCTGTTTGCCTGCTAGAATCTCGATAATAAGTTGTATCGCCTACACTATCGCCCGCGCTAAAATTGTCTTTCATTTCCCATTTAAGAGATAGAGTGTTTCTCATTGAATAACCACTTACTGGGTGGATAAATGCTTTTGAAAACATAGAAAGACCAAGTGTTGGGTCTGGTGTATCGCCATCGTTCTTAAATTGAGTTAGAGCGTATTTTGGATAAACTCCACCGTTAAACAATATGTCTTTTATGTGATCCCAACCATTATGGCTAATAACGCTTGTGCCTATATTTAATTGTGTTCCTAATTTAATATGCGAATTAATAGCAACTTGTCTATCAACTTGACTTTGTTCGCTAATTTCAAAGAATCTTGGCTCGCTTGGAATACCAATAATCTCGCTTAATTTGTTGTAGTCTTTTGAATATGTAATCTCGCTCACAATGTGGTCTTGGAAGAAAGTGTGTTCTGCTCTTGCCACATAATAGATATTGCCACGAATGTTGATAAGTTGTCCCGACTTTTTAAGGTCATATAAATTGTCGTTCCATTCGGTTGTCTTATATTCAGTATTGCCAGTTTTAATTAGCTTGCCGTAAACTTGATTACCAAACTTAACACTATCAACCATTTTGTCTTGTTGGTTGTTAAATTGCTTATGATGTGGCACATCTTCGTACTTGCTGTTAATTAGGTACTTCCTTAAATCTGGACGGCTTTGCTCGCTTCTAACTTCTTCCTTTGTTCTATATGTAACTCTAAATACGAAATCGTTTACCTTGATGTTTTTCCAGTTGTTTGGGCTTCCGCTCATAATCTTGCTACCAATAATACGCTTAATTGCATATTCCGTTTCGCCAGCACCAGTGTTCATATTTGGTAGTTGATAGTTCAAACCACGAATTATATTCTCGCCTAAATTGTAATAAACGCCTAAACCTTTATTTGGAACTACGCTTGCTACTACATCTAACAACTCGTAAACATTATGCTCAAAGATGTTGTCAGTAATATCCCATATTGTAGATGAAGCACTATATCCCGTTCCATCATTTATACATCTAACTTCTAGCTTTAATAATTCAATAATAGGCTTTGTTGTATTAATTGTTGCAACATCGTTATAAACAAGGTAGTCCTCGCTTTCGCTCTTTGGTGCTACCCATTCTTCGATTTGTGCGCCCTTTTGCACCATATTCGTTATATAAGAGTTTAACGCACCAACATAGTTTTCAATACTTCTGCTATTAAAGATAGACATTATTGTGCCTTTGTTTGGGTATTGATCTGGCTGTCCTAAATAACGCCACCTTACAACAAATCTATCGTCCTCGCCAAACTCAATGTATGGTATGGCGTGAATATATTTTCCTATTTCAAGCAAGATTTCCCAAAGGTTCTTTTGGTTAAAGCTGCTTTCTATAATTTCTGCGTTTTGCAATTTGCCAATATCGCTTGGATCACAATAATATGCAAGTGGCGTATCTTTGATATATACTCCAACTTGTTTTTCTGTTGTTTGAGATTTTAATAGGGCATCTCTAAACAAATCGTATGCACTTAATGCTGGTGCGCTTTTTAAGAATGTTGATACATTCGACCCTGCGACAAAAGTTGAAAATTGTATCTTCATCATAGGCATACCAGTGTCGTCTTGTATAGTCGGCAAAACGATAGTTTGGTTTGAATCGCTTGACGAATAATTAAAACCATTAATAGTAACTTGTGCACGAGAAAAAGCGTACGAATAAGTGTAATACATATTTTCGCTATCGCCGTATAAATAGTTGTTCATTCCTAAATGCGTTTCTTTGTGTTCGCCTAATTCTTCCAAAGCCGTATTAAAGAACTTTGGTTGAACGATAACACAATATTGCTTGTTAGCTTGCAACGGAATTGTGACAAATCTACTACTCATAGAGCTATCGAAATCTGCAAACTTTTTATAAAGTTCTCTCATTTGTCCACTTAACCCACGCGCTCTATTTATTCCATAGCCCTTTGTTTGTGCTGGTTGGTTGATTCTTTCAGCCAAACGCCAATCGGTTTGCCAGTCGTTTTCTCTTGTATTTGTTGAGCATGGGTTTACGGTTCTACTTAAAGATGTGTTCTCTGTCCATTCAACGCCATCGCTTGATTCATAAACCTTTACCTCAACAGAGCATAGATTTATATGCGTTTCATAATCGCTAGAATTTTTCGCGCCAAATTGTGTCCCCAAAAGTGGTATAGGCAACTTGATTTCCTCGCCACCACTAACTGGGTTATACATTTTAACATTATCCCACGCGCTTGCACGCCCATAGTTTGGATCGGTGGCTTGTAAATATTCTTCCGTAAATACCCAACGAAACTTACGCTTATATGTAATTGTTTCTTGATGCCTAAATAAGTTTGTTGCTTCGGTGTAAGAGCAAACAGCATCGCTTGTTGCGCTTGGTTTATTCTTCCCCTCTGCCATAGCACTTGGGTTATAAACGCTTTCGTCATTAATGTTTACATCTTTAAGTTCAAATGTTTCGCTACAATTATCTACCACTCTACCTTGCGCGATAACGCTTGCTTCATTAAAAGTAATAGCGTGGTTGAAATAATGGTCGTCACTTAAAATTGGTTGCGATACAACATCTTCTGCAACGGCTAGTGATAAAGTTTCATAAGGTTGCTCGTCATTGATAGATGTGTCCCATAATTCGACAATAAACCTTGTGGTTGGATCAAACTCTTCGCTAAATGTTAAACCAACAAGCGTAAGCTCTGCAACATCTAGTGTTTCGGTTAAGTCGTCAGCCCACCCATTACCAGTTAATACATTTGCCGAATAATCTGTGCCTTTGTAGTCACTTTTAGAACTATCATATAAGTAAACCTTTGTTTCTATCATTTATCTTAATCTCCCCGTTGTAAGGTTAATTTGCGCCCTTGCGCGTTTATATTCTATCGCACTATTTTCTTTATAAAGTTTCATGTCGTAATCTCTCTTACGAGTGGCGTATTTCAAAATAGTTGAACTAGCAGCTTGCGACCCCATCATAAAAGCACCTAGCGCACTACCTGCTGGACCACCAGCTGCACCATAAGTTGCACCCATAGCAATAGCAGTTGCGACATTTGTTACATCTGTGACTTGCTCGATGTTTCTTTCGATTTGTTGTTGCAACGCCTCGTCCCCATATCGGTAACCAGTTCCAGCAACAGCGTAATTAAACCATTGTGTGGACATTTGCTTCAAAACAGCTGCGCCGTGAGTGATTTGTGTTCTCCACCAAACATTACTCTTTTTTGTGCCTTGTCCGTCATCTTTTGGTTGATTATTTGCGTTAGCGTTGTCGGCATCTTTATCCTTTGCGCCAGACGCGTCAAGCCCACCAGCCTTACGAACAATGATTTCTATGCGTTGTGTTCCTTTTGCAGTTAATGCCATTATGCACCTACCTTGCCCCAACCATTTAGGGTTATACTTGAAATATTAAACTCGTTGTTTGCTAATACTTTTTGCATATCTGTAATAACGCACTTGTACACGCGCTTCTTTGTGCCTATTGTAATTCTCAAATAAACTGGAATATTTACATCGCGAGTTGCTTGCGCTGTGCCGTCTATCTCAATGGCGTTTAAGTCCCAAAATAGGGCGTTCAAATCTTCGGTTATAGAATTATCCCAATCGTAGTAAGAAATCGTTGTAGCGAGCGATATTGCCTTTACAAGCATACCAGCCATATCTACACGCATAGCAGTTGGCACGCTTTCCTTTGTAAAGATGTTTTGCCAAGTGTATTTTATCATAGGCATTTCTTTGTATTGCCCGTCCACATTTCCATTAAGCGATAACTCTAACTTGATGTCGCTGTATGTCTTTGCGATTTGTAAATAGTTGAACTTCCAATTTAATGTGGCAACGATGCACTCGCCGTTTTGGTACATCTCTGGCTCTTGATCGTAAAGCAAAATGCCCAAAGTCAAGTAGCCCACAATTTGCGTGCCGTCAAAACTTGCTGTCTTAATTGGGTTGCCCGTAAACTTGCTTTTTAGGTATCTCATATAGAACTCTAAATTGCTTACCTTATTTGCATCTATTAAAAATGTAATGCGCCCTAAAATTGTTGCGCCAGAAATATCTTGTGAGATTATGGTTTCTTCGTCTAGTTGTTCGATTAGCGCGTAGCTTTGACCGATAGAGTACTCAAGGCTTGATTTCCAACTATCTCTTACGCCACGCCCTTGCTCTAAATCGCGCTCCATAGCAGTTTGCATGTGTTCCCACCATTTGTAGAACTTGACATTTAAGTATGATACCATATCGCTTTGGGTTTTTGTTCCCGTAACCTCATCAACCAAGTCCACATCTATTGTATTGTCCTTGAATGTTTGCTCGATTAGATTTGCCATATCTTCATTACTAAAAAATGCTCTCATATTCCCACCTTTTCGCGCCACTCTTTGCGCATTTGTTCATAGGTTTTTTTGCCGTAGTCTTGTTCATAGACTTTGTATTTTCTTTGCGTTTCTGGAAAGTTATCGCCGAACAAAATGTTGCCCATAACATCGTCCATAAACTGCCTTAATTGTTTCAACGACATTCCCCTAATCTCTAAAATGCTTTGCGCTCTCAAAAAGAGTTTGCCGTCTATTCCATATCTGCGTTGTCCCTTTTCGCTTTCTTTCATAGCATCTCGAATAATGTCGCCATTGTTTGCTGTGAACAAAAGAAAAGGTCTATATGCTTTTAGCGTTTCGTATATATCTTCTACGCAAGCATCGTGGTCGCCAATAAGATTTCCGTCAAGCGTTAATATATCCTCGCTCTTTACGGCTTCTAACGGCTTGTAATAACCACGCGCCACCGATATGCCTATATCAAAGATTTGCGTCTTAACGGTTTTCATTTGCGTTCTAACAGACACTTGCGTTCCGTCATATCTACGCTCACGATAATTCACCATAGGCAACCTATTGCCCAAGTCTTTGTTGTTGAATATATCTCGTAGCGTAAAGGTTTCCGTATATCTTTGCATACGCCACCTACAATATG
>Ga0310690_10009453_pt1 | contig 12224 bp, 9 predicted proteins | sample AusTroGonzalo_MG_2_FD_207661 | JGI IMG/M metagenome (GOLD analysis project Ga0310690, IMG submission 207661) | Bovine rumen microbial communities from tropical cattle in Woodstock, Queensland, Australia - Gonzalo_04 (v2) (version 2) | ecosystem: Host-associated > Mammals > Digestive system >...
CACCCCAATTACAATGATTATCCTGTTGTGGGTGTAAGCTGGGAGCAGGCAAACGCATTCTGCGCATGGCGTACCGATTATCTGCTGGCAGGACTTGGTGCACAGGCCAAATACATACAGCGTTACCGTCTCCCTACTGAGGCAGAATGGGAATTCGCTGCACGCGGACGTGAGAACAACCGCTATCCTTGGAAAACAACCGGTTCAAAGGATGAAGATGGCTGTTTCTATGCCAATTTCAAGCCGGAGCGCGGCAACTACACCAAGGACGGAAGCCTGATTACAACCAAGGTCGGTTCATACAAGCCCAACTCAAACGGACTTTATGATATGGCCGGTAATGTAGCGGAATGGACATCAACCACATATACTGAGGCCGGAATTCTTCAGATGAACGACATGAATCCCGAACTCTACTACAACGCTGCGGTTGAGGATCCGTATTATATGAAACGCAAGGCTGTACGCGGAGGTTCATGGAAAGACCCTGAAAAGTTCATAGAATCATCATGGCGTACATACGAGTATCAGAATGAGCAGCGCTCATACATCGGTTTCCGCTGCGTTCGCACACAGGTAGGCACCGCCGCATCAACCAAGGGCCGCAAATAACTGAAAAGAAAAAAGATTCAATATGGAAAATACTGAGAAAAAAGGTCTGTTGACCAGAATACAGGATTATCTGGACTCACCAAAAGGCAGGATTCTGCTGAATTATCTATACAGTTGGGGCGCAGCAGTGGTTATACTTGGAGCCCTTTTCAAACTGACTCATATCAAGGGAGCAAACCTGATGCTTTTCATCGGTATGGGCACAGAGGTGCTGGTGTTCTTCATTTCAGGTTTTGAAAGGCCCTACATTCCTTCTGAAGCACAAGCCGATGAGGATGAGTATGAAGGACCAAAGATACGTGGCAACATCATTATAAACGGCAATGCCGCCAGCGCACCTGCCCAGAACCCGGTTCAACCGGTTCCGGCACACGTTGCCGCATCGGACGGTCAGTCCTTAAGCACCTTGAACGTGGATGGTGTGGAAAACATTACACAGGACTACATTGCACGTGTACATGACCTGACAGTCAAGATGGAGCAGATGTGCCGTCATTCTGAAAAGATGGAACAGAGTTCCGAGGAGATTGAGCAACTTTCACGCAACCTTATAAGTATCAACACATTCTACCAGATGCACCTCAAGTCTGCAAGCACCCAGATGGAGAACATTGAAAAGGTGAACGAACAGACCAGCCAGATGGTAGAACAGATTGAGGAACTGAACCGCGTCTATGCACGTATGGTTGAGGCAATGAAGGTGAATTCCCAGATGGGAACCAAGTAAAGGACTATGAGCAGAAAGAAAACGACTGAAAGACCGCCATCGGCGCGTCAGAAGATGATAAACCTCATGTACATCGTCCTGCTGGCGATGCTTGCCATGAACATATCATCGGATGTGCTGAACGGTTTCACAATAGTTGAGGAGAGCTTGTCAAAGAGCACCACCAATGCCACCCTCCAGAACGACGCGGCCTATCGTGAGTTTGCCGTGGCCGATTCAATAAACCATGAGAAGGTGGGCTACTGGTACTCCAGGGCTCTCTATGTAAAGCAGATTTCAGACTCCCTTTTCAACTTTGCCGATGAGCTCAAGACGCTGATTGCAATTGAGGCTGACGGTAAGGATGCCAATGTGGACAACATCCATAACAGGGAGGATCTGGAGGCAGCCACTCAAGTCATGCTGCATCCTACCCGTGGAAAAGGAGGAATGCTCTTTGACGCTATCAACAATTATCGTGAGAGAATCCTTGAGATGGTGAATGACCCCACTCAGAGAGACATTATAAGCAATAACTTCAGCACTGAGGTTCCCGTAAAGATCGGTTCATTAGGCAAGAACTGGCAGGAGTACAACTATGAGAACATGCCGGTGGCAGCCGCCATCACCATGCTCACCAAACTGCAGAATGATGTCCGTTACGCTGAGGGACAGGTGCTTCATACACTGGTCAACAACATTGACGTGGGTGACCTGCGCGTAAACGCCATAAACGCATACGTGATTCCTACATCACAGAACGTAGTACAGGGTAATAATTTCAAGGCACGCATCATTATGGCTGCCGTTGACTCTACCGCACGCCCCGCCATCTACATTGACGGCAAAAAAATTGATTCAGAGGACGGATGGTATGAGGTTCCCGCTACCAGGACCGGTGACTATACCCTTTCAGGATATATGGAACTCAATTCCGGCAATGGTGTGATACGACGTGACTTTACACAGAACTATTCTGTGGTATCACCTCTTGCTACCGTATCGGCAACAATGATGAACGTACTATACGCCGGTATTGACAACCCTATCAGCATCTCTGTACCAGGTGTACCCAGCAATATGATCTCAGCAAGGCTCAAGAACGGCGGCGGTACCCTGACACGCAGCGGCAACGGTTTCATATGCAATCCCAACGTCGTTGACAAGGATGTGATAATTGCAGTGACAGCCAATCAAGAGGGACGCCAGCAGAGTATGGGAGAATATGAGTTCCATGTACGCCAGTTGCCTGATCCGGCTCCTTTCATAGAGTACAAGGATGAGAACGGCAACACGCAACGTTACCGCGGCGGCACGGATCTTGCAAGAAAGAACCTGTTGGCAGCCGATGGCATTGTGGCTGCAATAGATAACGGTCTGCTCAACATCGGATTCCGCGTATTGAGTTTTCAGACCACGTTCTTTGACAGGAACGGTAATGCTGTTACAGAGTTGTCTGACGGCGACAAGTTCTCAACACGCCAGAAGAATAACTTCAACCAGCTTCAACGTGGCAAACGTTTCTATATAACACGCGTCAGAGCCATCGGTCCTGACGGGATTGAGAGGCAACTTACTACTTCACTTGAGGTGGTGGTCAATTAAAATTGAGAATTGAGAATTGAGAATTGAGAATTTTTGGAGTAGCGAGAGAAGAGAAAACTCGTTTTCTATCCCGAGTCAAGACAAAAATCATGGAACGAAGTGACATAATTGAAAAATGAATAATGATATGAAAAAGGTCGTTTCACTATTGCTGATCATGGCTGCCATAACGGGTGTGAATGCACAGCCCGCACGCCGTCTGCAGGAGCAGGCAGCCCAGAAAGAGGCTGAGAAAAGCCCTACAGCAGTAACTATTTCAGATCGTGCCCGCTCACAATATACCGCTCAAACCTCCATGCCAACTGAATTAAACTGGAGGCGTGACATTTACCGCGAGTTGGACCTGAAAAAAGAGAAGAATGCCGCGCTCTACTACCCTGAGGCTCCTCTCGGTGACCGCGTAAATTTCTTTACTCTGGTACTCAACCTTATTCTGGACGGAAAGATTACGGCATACGAGTGCCGATTAGACGGTAATGAACTGTTCACACCTGACAATGTCCTGGATATAGAAAAGATGCTTGACAATTTCTATATCGACTATACCAAAGTGAACGGTAAGTATGTCATCAAGCCTAACGACATTCCCAATCCTGAGAAATACTACATCAAGGAGAGCAATTATCTGGATCAGTTGTCCAATTATCAGACCCGTGTCACTGCCATCTGCCCGGTGATGCTGGAAAGCGATTTCGGTGATGGAAAACCTATTTCACACCCCATGTTCTGGCTTAACTATGACGAGATAAGCCCTTATCTTGGACAGACACAGGTTATGACAAGCAGTTACAACAATACCACAAACATGTCACTTGATGACTATTTTGTGATGCGACAGTATGAGGGTGACATCTACAAGACCTCAAACCTGCGCAACCAGCCGCTTTCAGAATACTGTGAGACAGACTCTGCGCTGCAGGCTGAAAGGGCACGCATTGAAAAGCAGCTCACTGACTTCCAGAACGGTCTTTGGAATGATGCTGATGTTGAAGAGACCAAGACCACCGTTGCAAGTGCTGACAAAAAGCAGAAAGAGGCCAAGGAACCCAAGCCCAAGAAAGAGAAAGCACCCAAGGCGCCCAGACAAAGCGCTTCAAGCGGAGAAAGGATTTCCGTTCACAGATAATGACAGGAACAGACAAAAACATGATAGGCTGACCTTTTTTTACGGTTGGCCTATTTCTTTTATTTAAAAAGTTTTAACTTTGCCACTACAATACAAACAAGATCATAACAACAATCAATCATTTACAAATATGAAAAAAGCATTGGTAGTATGCAGTCTTGCACTGCTTTCATTCATCCCCGCATCAGCTCAGTTCAGCTGGGGTCTCCGTGGCGGTCTGAATCTGGTCAACAATGACATCTCTGCAGTCAGCAAAGAATCAGCTTTGGACAAGAACAGTTACACCGGTTTCTTTTTCGGTCCAATGGCCGAAATCCAGATTCCAATCATAGGATTAGGTATTGATGCTTCTCTGCTTTATTCACAGAAAGGTCTTGAACTTGCTAACGGCAACGATATGAAAGACCAGTCCCTGTCAATTCCGGTAAACCTTAAGTATACTTTCGGACTTGGCAATTTTCTGGGAATATTCGGACAGTTAGGTCCTCAGTTTGACTATAAGATAGGAGACCTGGACAAGACCATTGAATATGCCAGAACTGACGGCAACGGCAAGGACGTACAGGAGTTCCTTCTGGACAAGTATGCATGGAGCATCAACGTCGGCGCCGGCGTCAAGCTGATCAACCACATCCAGGCAGCAGTAAACTACAACATTCCTCTTTCACAGGAAGGTACCTACAATCTGTATGAGGACGTACAGGAAGGACAGTATCTGGATGCTTTCAAGGCAGGCGACGACGCTTTCAAGGCAAGCACGCTCCAGTTTATCCTGACCTGGACATTCTGATCACAGGTCATATCATTATAAAAATGACCGGTTCCATCCCAAAGGACCGGTCATTTTTTTGTACTTTCGCACAATCATGACCATGTATGCCGATGTCATCCTGCCAGTACCGTTAAATGAACTTTTCACCTATCTGGTACCAGAATCCCTTCAAGAACTTGCAGTTGAAGGGGCAAGGGTTTATGTACCTTTCGGCAAGGCACGCAGACTTACAGGCATAATCGTCAGGATTCACACTGAAAGACCTTCGGCCCATACCATCAAGGAGGTTTTAAGCGTGCTTGATGCAGATACGCCATCAGTTCTGCCTACCCAACTCAAACTTATGGAATGGATGACAGGCTACTGTATGTGTACCCCAGGTGATGTCATGAAAGCCGCACTACCTGCAGGGATGCGTCCTGACAATGGCTCAAACGACCATCCATATAAACCCAGGATTGAGATATTCGTCAAACCAGGTAAAAAGTTGATGGAATTTTCCGGTTCTGACTACAGCACTCTTTTCAGCCGTCAAGCAGAAGGAACTGCTTGACAAGTACATTGAGTTGTCCGGTTTTAAAGACAATCCTGTCAATCCTTCACCTCTTTCCAAGAAAACACTTGCTGAAGCCTGTAAGTCCTCATCGGCCATGAAAGCCCTTCAGGAGAACGGATTGCTTGAATTCTATGAACTTGAAACAGGTAGACTTCCTCAATTCAGCGGACATACAGAGACGCCTCAATCCCTCAGTGAGGCTCAGCAGAAAGCCCTTAGCGAGATAAAGGAGAGTTTCAGAAAGAAGAACGTGTGTCTGCTCCACGGAGTAACCTCAAGCGGCAAGACAGAGATTTACATTCACCTGATAAAGGAGCATATTGCCAAAGGAGGACAGGTTCTGTATCTGCTCCCAGAGATTGCACTCACGACACAGATCATGCATAGACTCTTGAGGGTCTTTGGAGATGAGATGTGTGTGTATCACTCACGCTGTTCTGACAACATAAGGGTTGAAGTCTGGAACCGTCTGGTCAGCGATAATCCCTACAAACTCATTCTTGGCGCCCGCTCTGCCGTATTCCTGCCGCTGCAAAAACTCAGTCTGATAATAGTCGATGAGGAACATGAACCAAGTTTCAAACAAGAGGACCCAGCTCCGCGTTATCAGGGACGCAATACGGCAATAATGCTGGCCTCACTGTCCGGAGCCAAGACCCTGCTCGGAAGTGCAACCCCTTCAATAGAAAGTTACACAAACGCCATAAACGGCAAATACGGACTTGTAACCCTAAATGAAAGGTTCCGCAACATAAAACTCCCTCAGATAGAGATCATAGACACAGCCGAGTTGCGGCGCAAAAAATATATGCAGGGGCTTTTCTCGCCCAGACTCATTGAACAGGTCAGCCAGGCACTTGAAAAAGGGAGACAGGCAATACTGTTCCATAACCGCCGCGGATATTCCGGTACGGTTCAGTGTCCTGATTGCGGCTGGGTTCAGAAATGTGACCGTTGTGACGTAAGCCTCACGTTCCACAAGAGTACCGATACCGCCACATGCCACTACTGCGGCCGTAATTACAGGGTTCCGTCTGTTTGCCCGTCATGCGGCGGCAAGAACCTGCGTAGCCATGGATTCGGCACGGAACGCATTGAAGAGGAGGTGCAGAACCTGTTCCCGGGAGTTCGCGTGGCAAGACTTGACCTGGACTCTGCCAAATCAGGATATGAATCCATAATCAATGATTTCCAGGAGGGCCATACCGATATTCTCATCGGAACACAGATGGTTTCAAAAGGACTGGATTTTGACAGGGTTAGCGTTGTGGGAATCATTCAGGCTGACTCAATAATAAGTTATCCTGATTTCAGGGCTACGGAAAGAGCCTTCCAATTGATGGCCCAGGTAGCCGGACGTGCCGGACGCAAAGATGAACAAGGTACAGTGATTATCCAGACAAGACAACCTGACGCAGCCGTTCTGGACATGGTTCGCCGCAATGACTATACGGGGTTCTACAATGAACAGATTGAAGAGAGACATGCTTTCTTTTACCCGCCATACTCAAGACTGACGCTTGTAACAATAAAAGGAACCGATCTGCAGAAAGTTGACAGGGCTGCAAATGCTTTGTCACATAATCTCGCTGATTATTTTGGTAGAGAAAGGGTTCTTGGTCCCGATGCGCCTCCTGTATCAAAGGTACAGTTCCGGCATATCAGACGCATCATGATTAAAGCCGGCCTGGAACTTACCTCTGTCTCAGTACGTGTACAAATAAATGAGGCTGTCAATAAAACAGCCTCAGAAAACTTATTGAGCGGAGTTACTGTTGCTTTTGATGCAGATCCGCAGTAGGTTCAGGATAGCTTATCCTGGTGTGATACATTGTACGGAGTTTCTCCTTGAAAGTATCCTTTACCTTGTTTATCTCCAACCAGTTTATAGGGCATTCCTTAAAATAGCCCTCCTCTACCTGTCTGTCAACAATTTTATCAACCAGATTACCTATGCTCTCCTCTGTGTATTCCTTAAGACTGCGTGATGCAGCCTCAACGGCATCGGCCATCATGAGTACTGCAGTCTCCTTTGAATAGGGATTCGGACCAGGATAACTGAAATCTTTGGAATCAGGTTCCTCATTAGGATGAGCCTGAGTGTATTTGATATAAAAATACCGTGCCACACCCTTGCCGTGGTGCGATGCGATGAAACCGCGTATAGCCTGCGGCAAACCGTACTTGTCTGCCAACTGCAGTCCTTTCTCAACATGGCTTATGATAATGCGGGCACTCTCCTGAGGAGTCAGTTTGTCATGAGGATTGACCCCGCTTTGGTTTTCAGTAAAGAAAGGCGCATTCTCCATCTTGCCGATATCATGGTAAAGTGCAGCAGTACGGACCAGTTGAGGATTGGCCTTTAAATGGGTGGCAGCCTCTGATGCCAATGTTGAAACCTGCATGGAATGCTGGAACGTTCCCGGAGCCTTCTCTGCGAGTTCCCTCAACAACGGATTGTTTATGTTTGAAAGCTCAATGAGAGTCACGTTTGACGTGAATCCGAACAGTTTCTCTATTACGAACAGAAGCGGATATATGAGCATTATTATTATGCAGTTTATGGCAAAATAGAGGAAAATCCAGGAATCCATGTCACTGATGTACTCCAGTTGTGTCATCTGGATGGCTATCCACACAAGGCTATAAGAGACAAATATCAGGAAAGATGTCCAGAGAATCTGAGAACGCTGTGACAACTCCTTAAGGGAGTAGATTCCCGTAAGACCTGCCATAAGTTGAAGCAGCACATACTCATACGGCATGGATACTATGAGCGATGTAGAGAGAACAAAGACCATATATCCGGTAAAAGCGGTGCGGGAATCAAGGAAAATGCGCAACATGATGGCCAGCATGGAACACGGAAACAGAAAGATGCTCCAGTTTGAATATTGGCAGAACAATCCTACTGCCACAGTAAATACAGAAATTGAGCCAAAAAGGAAATACAACGTGGAACGGTTATCGATATCATCCATCCTATACAAGCTCAAATAGATGAACAGTACAAGAAAACATATAAGGACAAAAACCAAACGGCCGCTCCAGGTAAGCAGCTGGAACTGCTTGGAGGCGTTGTTCTCATTGACAATATCAAGATAGGACTTGATCATCTGACTTTTCTGCTCGTCAACTATCTCACCCTGATCTATTATCTTCTGGTCTGCAACCACCATGCCACGGAAATGTGAAATCTCGTCTAATTGTGCAGCCAGATCTGCCTCAGAACGTGTTGCATCATATATCACATTGGGGTGAATGAAATTCTCCAGATTATGCTGCAGCAGGATATACCGGTCATAAACGTAAATGTCGGCATCAGTCACATAACGGTAAGCATCACGCACGCTGCGTACACTTGATGTCTGAACGAATGAAGATGTATTGCCTTCATAAATACGGAACAGATCCTTGCCTGCAAGCAACTCCTCATCGGCCGTGGAGATTACTCCGTCATTATAAACTTTCTCCAGACGGCGGCGCAGTATCTTGTGTGACTCCTCCCACACCAGCTTGCTCAGGCTGTCAGTAAAGAAGCGGTCAAATTCAGCCAACGCAGTCTCACCGACACTGGCATTACGGCTGAAATACGGGGCAAAGAATGTTCTGACGCTGTCAGCCTCCTGCTGCCATACTTCATTGCTTTTTTCTATCGAGAAACTGAAAGGGGCAATCAGGACATCGTATGTCCAGGGTTTGCCGATGTTATAGATATAGTTTTCCTTATGGCTGGCAGGCATGAAATAAACCGTAAGCAATACTGATACCAGTGACAGCAATATGAGCAGATGCCTGTTGCTCTTTATTATTTGTCTTTTATAATTCATTAAGAAACTGCCTTTTGTTGAATCGTAAAAATAAGTCTTTTTCATGAGAAAATGATTACTTTTGCAGCGCAAAAAAAGAACGAGATGACACAAAACTCAGGCAACCGTCGAGTAAGGGTGCGATTCGCACCAAGTCCTACCGGACCTCTGCACATCGGAGGTGTAAGGACGGCCCTTTACAATTACCTATTTGCCCGTAAAAACGGAGGTGATTTCATCTTCAGGATTGAAGACACAGACACAAACCGCTTTGTACCCGGAGCAGAGGAATACATACTTGAATCTTTCCGCTGGTTAGGCATAAAGTTTGATGAAGGCGTTTCATTTGGCGGAAACTATGGCCCTTACCGTCAGTCTGAGCGAAAGGAAATCTACAAGAAATACGTTGACCAGCTTCTTGAGGCAGGCAAGGCATACATAGCCTTTGACACTCCTGCCGAACTTGAGGCCAAACGCAACGAGATTCCCAATTTCCAGTACGATGCCAGCACACGCCTGCAGATGCGTAACTCACTTACGCTGCCGGCAGAGCAGGTCAAATCACTTATTGAGGCTGGAAACCAATACGTTGTACGTATCCTGATTGAACCTGGCCAGGAGGTTGAGGTCGATGACCTTATCCGCGGCAAGGTGACTATAAACTCATCAGTTCTTGATGACAAGGTACTGTATAAATCAGCAGACCAACTGCCTACCTATCATCTGGCAAACATTGTTGATGATCATCTGATGGAGGTTAGCCACGTGATACGTGGCGAAGAGTGGCTGCCATCAGCTCCTCTGCATGTCCTTTTATACCGCGCATTCGGTTGGGAGGACACCATGCCGCAGTTCGCTCATCTGCCGTTGCTGCTCAAGCCGGAGGGAAACGGCAAACTGAGCAAGCGTGACGGTGACCGTCTGGGATTCCCCGTATTCCCGCTGGAATGGCATGATCCCAAAACAGGTGAGATTTCATCGGGTTATAGGGAAAAAGACTATCTGCCTGAGGCTGTGATCAACTTCCTGGCTCTGTTGGGCTGGAACCCGGGTGATGACCGTGAAATCATGTCACTGGATGAGATGGTCGGCCTGTTCAACCTTGAAAAGTGCAGCAAGGCAGGTGCACGTTTCAACTATCAGAAACTTGTGTGGTTTAACCACGAATACATAATGCTCAAAAGCGACCGTGAAATTGCGGAACTGTTCAACCCCATACTTGAGAGCCACGGCATCAATGTTCCTATGGAGCGGGTTGAGACAGCCGTAGGTCTTGTCAAGAACCGCGTCAATTTTGTAGGCGAACTTTGGGACAATTGCAGTTATCTGTTCCAGGCTCCGCAGGAATATGATGAAAAGTCACTCAAAAAATGGTGGAAAGACGAGGCACCCAAAACCACAGCCGAATTATGTGATTTCCTGGAATCCCAGCCAGACTGGAACGGCACTCTCCTTGAACCAAAGGTAATGGAATGGATTGCATCCAAGGGTTATGCTACCGGCAAGGTCATGAATGCTCTCCGCGTTACTCTGGTAGGTGCCGCTATGGGACCGCAGATATTCTGCATTACTGATTTCTTAGGACGTGAAGAGACTTTAAGACGTGCCCGCAAGGCAATATCGGTTCTCTCCTGATAAAAGCAAGGTAATGATAATATATTCATTAGGTATATATCTTTACGCAGGTGCCATAACGGTTGCCTCCCTATTCAACAAAAAGGCACGCCTTCTGGTAAAGGGGCATCGTCAGATATTCAAGACTCTTCAGGAACAGGTAGACAAATCGGCTTCATACCTTTGGTTTCACGCCTCTTCATTGGGAGAGTTTGAACAGGGACGCCCCCTTATTGAGCGTATTCATAACAAGCATCCCGAATGCAGGATACTGCTCACCTTCTTTTCACCCTCCGGTTATGAGGTTAGAAAAGACTATAAAGGAGCCGATATAGTCTGTTACATCCCCTTTGATACCCCTCTTAATGTCAGGAAGTTCCTTGATTCGGTAAAGATAGAGAAGGCATTCTTTATTAAATACGAGTTCTGGCCCAACTTTCTGAGAGGTCTCAACAAGCGCAAGATAGAAATCTTCAGCATCTCATCCATTTTCCGTGACAACCAGCTCTTTTTTAAATGGTACGGAAAAGGATATGCCAAAGCCCTTACATACTTTAAGCACCTGTTCGTTCAGGACCGTCACTCAAAAGACCTGTTGTACAGCATAGGCATTACCAACGTGTCAATTGTAGGTGACACCCGCGCGGACCGAGTAATTGAAGTTGCCGCCGCATCAAAGCAGTTCCCCATAATAGAGAAATTCGTTAACGGGAATCCCACATTCATTGCAGGCAGTTCATGGCCGGCCGATGAGGAGCTGTTCATTCCATATTTCCTGCCCAAAAGAGACTGGAAACTTATCATTGCCCCGCATGAGATACATGAGGAGCATCTGCAGCAGATAGAGTCTCTCCTTAACGGTAGGGATTACATACGCCTGTCACAGGCCACTATTGACAACATCAAGGGATACGACACCCTTATCATAGACTGCTTTGGAATGCTGTCGTCAATTTACCGTTACGGTCATATTGCCTACATAGGAGGCGGATTCGGGGTGGGTATCCACAATGTACTTGAGGCCGCCGTATTTGACATACCTGTATTGTTCGGTCCCAACAACAAACGTTTCCGTGAGGCTCAGGACCTTAAACGACTTAAAGGCGGATTTGAAATAGCCGATGCCTATTCACTGCGCATCCTGATTGACAAGTTCATAAGCAATCCATCGGCCCTTAAGAAAGCCGGGCGCGCAGCAGGAGACTATGTTCGCAGCAGCAGCGGCACCTCCGACCGCATCCTTGGTGAAATAGGATTGGATTAATAAGGTTTCCAGTTGCACCCAGTAAAACGAAACCCAAACAGCAAAGCGTTGTTTGGGTTTCGTTTTACCCGGCCTGGAAGGCCGGCAGAGTGGAATGGAATGAAATGGAATGGAACGGGTTTGGGGCGTCGCCGCCCCAAACTAAAAAAATGTCGTGTAC
>Ga0310690_10009454_pt1 | contig 12224 bp, 10 predicted proteins | sample AusTroGonzalo_MG_2_FD_207661 | JGI IMG/M metagenome (GOLD analysis project Ga0310690, IMG submission 207661) | Bovine rumen microbial communities from tropical cattle in Woodstock, Queensland, Australia - Gonzalo_04 (v2) (version 2) | ecosystem: Host-associated > Mammals > Digestive system >...
ATGCGCAAGATGGTTGACGCATATTCGCTTTCGCTTATTCCATTGTCGGAAGAAGTCATGTTCAGGGCGACGGAACTTCCCGACATACACAAAGACCCGGCGGATCGCTTCATAATCGCAACGGCAATACTTGGCAACATGGTTGTCGTAACTACAGACCGCCGCTTTCCACAATATGGAATTTCAGTAATTTCATGAGCGGCTTTCGTAACTAGGCGCAGGGTTCGCGCCGTCAGGCCTGGCGGAGGCTGATGCGGTAGAGGTGCTCGAAAGGTGCGGGTCGAGCTTGCGCTCAAGGAACGGTATCACCTCGTGGCGGACGCGCCAGTAGGCGCATTGTCCGGCAGAATTTGCGGCACCCCCCTTGCGCGCTGCCAAAGAATATGGTATACTACACTCACTTTTCGGAGCAACGGGGTTGTGGCGCAATTGGTTAGCGCACTGGACTGTCGATCCGGGGGTTGCGGGTTCGAGCCCCGTCGACCCCGCCAATCTGAAAAGAAAGGCGATTGCCTCGTGGTGTAATGGTAGCACCGCAGATTCTGATTCTGCTTGTTGGGGTTCGAGTCCCTGCGAGGCAACCCAACAGCCAAAACCCCGAAGTCCTGAATTTGTGCTATAATACGCACCTACGCAATGGACAGAACTGTATATCTTGACAACAACGCAACGACCCGGGTCGCGCCCGAGGTCCGCGACGCCATGCTGCCGTTCTTCTGCGAGCGCTACGGCAACCCGAGCTCGATGCATGCGTTCGGCGGGTCGGTCGCGAAGGACGTCGCCGCCGCGCGCGAGGAAGTAGCGCGATTCCTCAACGCCGATCCCGACGAGATAGTCTTCACTTCCTGCGCGACCGAGTCCGACAATGCCGCGATCCGCGGCACGGCAGGATATTTCGGAAAGGGTCTCAAGGTCGTCACGACCGCCGTCGAGCATCCTGCCGTCCTCCAGCCGTGCCGCCGCCTGAAGGCGCTCGGCCACGACGTAGTGGAGCTCGGAGTGGACGGCCTCGGCAACCTAGACCTTGACGCGCTTCGTCGCGCCCTGGAGGCGGCGCGTCCCGCACCGACGCTCGTCTCGATCATGTACGCGAACAACGAGACGGGCGTCGTCAACCCGATGGACGAGATATCTACGGTCTGCCGCGAGTACGGCGCTATCCTCCATACCGACGCCGTGCAGGTCGCGGGCAAGATCCCCGTAGACGTCAAGAAGGTTCCCGTCGACATGCTTTCGATGAGCGGGCACAAGTTCCACGCTCCGAAGGGGATCGGCATATTCTACGTCCGCCGCGGCACGAAGCTCAAGCCCTTCATGCTCGGTGGCCACCAGGAGCGCTCGCGCCGCGCCGGCACCGAGAACGTGCCGTACATCGTCGGCCTCGCGAAGGCATGCGAGCTCGCGCGCCTCGGCTGGGAGGAGGAAGGGAAGCGCCTGACGCGCATGAGGGACAGGCTCGAGGCGGGAATCCGCGCGACGTGCCCCGACGTGCGAGTCAACGGCGACCCGTCGCGGCGCCTTCCTAACACGCTAAACGTAAGCTTCGAGTACATCGAGGGCGAGGCCATCGCCTACAGGCTCTCCGACCTCGGCATCTGCATCTCGACCGGCTCGGCGTGCGCGTCCGGCTCGCTTGACCCGAGCCACGTCATCCGCGCTATGGGCGTTCCGTTCACTGCCGTCCACGGCTCGGTGCGCTTCTCGCTCTCGCGCTATACGACCGACGAGGAAATCGACTACGTGCTCGACAAGCTCCCGCCCGTCATCCACGAACTCCGCGAGATGTCGCCGTTCGGTCCCGACAAGGCCGTTGGAACCTTCAGCTGAATGGACTTCCCCGAATACGAAGTCTCGGGAATCGAGAACATCGCGCGCGGCGTATGCGTCGTCGACGGGCGCGTGCTGCTGTGCCGTCCGAAGAAGGGCGGCTACACGTACCTTCCTGGCGGGCACATAGAGTTCGGCGAGAAGGGCGCCGAGGCTCTTAGGCGCGAAGTGCGCGAGGAGCTTGGCGTCGACTCGACCGTGGGCGACCTGCTGGGCGTCGTGGAAAGCTCGTTCGTCCAGCATGGCAAGCCGCATGCCGAGATAAGCCTCGTCTACAGGCTCGCCCTCGCCGACCTTGACGCAAAGAGCCAGGAGGACTGGATAGAGTTCGTCTGGTGGCCGGTCGACAGACTTGACGAGGCAAACCTCCTGCCGCCGGAGATGAAGAAGCATGTCGGGCTGTGAGCTATGCCCAAGGCGCTGCGGCGCGGCGCGCTTCGGTGAAAGCCCGAAGGCAGGCTGGTGCGGTGCGCTGAACGGCCCGCGAGTTTTCCGCTGGGGTCCGCACTTCGGCGAGGAGCCGCCCCTCTGCGGCGAGCGCGGCAGCGGCTGCGTGTTCTTTTCGCGCTGCACGATGAGATGCCTTTACTGCCAGAACTCCCCGTGGAGCTGGGGCGGAGAGGGGCGCGACATGTCGGTCGCGGAACTTACGAAGATATTCCGCGACCTCGCCTGCAGGGACCGCGTCGAGAACTGGAACCTCGTCTCGCCGACGCCGTACCTTCCATACATCCGCGCAGCAGTCGCGCCGCTCAGGGCGGAGGGGATTCGCCTGCCGTTCGTGTGGAACTCCTCTGGCTATGAGCGCGTCGAGACGCTTGAGGAATATTCCGACCTCTGCGACTGGGCGCTCTTCGACCTTCGCTACTCGCGCGACGAGACGGCGAAGTCCGCAAGCGCCGCGCCCGGATATGTCGCGGCGTCGCGCGCGGCGGTCAGGTGGGCGTGGGAGAAAAGGAAAGGCCTGATCGTCAGGGTGCTCGTTCTGCCCGGGCATGCGGACGAGGCGATAGAGAACCTCGCATGGCTTGCGACGGAGCTTTCGAACGAGGTGCAGGTCTCCATCATGAGCCAGTACACGCCTGCGTACCGTGCGAAGGCGACGCCGCCGTTCGACAGGGGCGTTGCGGAAGAGGAATACGAGTCTGTGACAGAGGCGGCTGCGGACTTCGGCTTCGTCAACGGATGGACGCAGGGCTTCGGAGCCGCCGACCCGAAGCTTGCGTTTCTCGGCGAGAACATGGGCGCCGACCACGGCGTGGTGTCTTGAGGGACGGAACATGACCGACGCGCATTGCCATTTATCTTGCGGTGACGAATCCGTTAGGGAATTCATCGTCGGGCGCGACTTTTTCGGCATGCATCCGTGGGAGGTCGTAGGCCGTACGGACGTCGATGCCGGCGCTGTTGCCGCGTCGTTGCGCGAGAGGCTTCTTGCACAGCCGTCTGCGGGTGTCGGCGAAATCGGGCTTGACCGCCTCAAGGAGCGAAACGTCTCGCCCGCGATGCGCGAAGTCTTCGAGGCGCAGCTGCGCCTTGCGATAGAGCTGCGCCGCCCCGTCGTCCTGCATGGTGCTAAGTGCTGGGGACAGGTCGTAGAGGCCGTAGGCCGCCTTTTGAAGCAGGCGGGGACGTACTGCGATTCGCAGGCGTTTCTCTTCCACGGCTTCTCGCGCTCCGACGGGCTAATCCCCGACATCGTGCATCTTAACGGCTACATCTCCGTCGGGCCTGCCATACTGAACGACCACGCCGTAAACTACCGCGCGCTCGCGAGGAAGATTCCCGCCGACCGGCTGCTCGTCGAGACAGACCGCACGGAGGAGAACGCGGCGGAATGCCCGTCCGTGCGCGACGTGCTGGCCAAGCTCGCGGAGGTTCGCGGCGAAGACCCCGCCGCGCTCGAGTCCCAGACCGACGCCAACGCCGCATGCTTTAGAGGTTAGATCTTCAGGAGATGGCGGCGAAGGGCGATTGAAACGGCCTCCGAGCGGCTTGCCGCGCCGAGCTTTTCGAAAAGCTTCGCGATGTGCGTCTTCACGCTCTCCGGGCTGATGTCTAGCTGAAGCGCGATCTGGGTGTTCGTCAGCCCCCTTGTTATCGACTCTAGGATGTCGCGTTGGCGAGGCGAAAGGTCGGGAACGGGCGGGTCGTTCTCCAGCATGTGCTCTATTTCCGGCGAGACGACGCGCTTGCCCGCGGCGATTCGGCGTATCGCCGACACGATTTCGCCATTGGGGACGCTCTTGAGCAGTGCGCCGTTCGCGCCCGCCGCAAGCGCCTTTGCGATGTCCTCCGAGGTGCCGAACGACGTCAGCACCAGTATCTTCATGCCGGGAAAGCGCTCGTGCAGCTCTGCGGTGGCGACGACGCCGTCCTTTTTCGGCATGACGAGATCCATGACGACTACGTCCGGCATAAGTCGCGCGGACTTCGTCACGGCGGCGGCGCCGTTACTGGCCTCTCCAACCACCTCGATGTCGGCGACTCTGGACAACAGCGACACGAGTCCTGTTCTGACGATTGCGTGGTCGTCGGCGACGAGTACCTTGATTTTATCCATTGCCGTGTCCTCCCTCGATCTTTGCCGGCGGTATGTCGAATGCAACTGTCACCTTCGTGCCGCGACCATGAGAACTCGAGATGTCCACCTCTCCGTCAAGGCGGTCAACGCGCTCGCGGATACCCTCGAGCCCGAAATGTCCTTCGCCGACGCCCGCCGCGTGGTCTGGGTCGAATCCCGTTCCGTTGTCAATGACCGAGAAGCGCAGTTTTTCGCCGTCAATGCTTCCGGCGATCTTGATGGCCGACGCGTGCCCGTGGCGGACTGCATTGGTCGCGAGTTCGCGGATGATGCGCAGTATCGTGTGGGTTGTCTTGTCCGAGAGCCGCACGCGTGGCACCGCGAAACGCACGTTGAGCGCGGTTTTGCTCACGATCTGGCTCAGGGCAAGCTGGATCGCCGCATTCATGTCGCTTTCCTCCAGGGCCTGGCTCCGAAGGTCCCAAAGGCAGTTCCTTAGCTCGGTGCGACAGGCCTCAACGGTCTTCGAAGTGTAGTTCAGTTGCTTCTTCAGCTCTTCGGACGCGTCGCCCGCGATGTCGAGGGCGGAGTCTATGCCCATGGAAATGCCGGTAAGTGTTTGCGACAGCGAGTCGTGAAGCTCCACGGCGAGGCGCGTGCGCTCCACGACCTTCAGTTCCGACGCGACGTGCGCCAGCTGTTCGTCTGCAAGTTCCTTGCCGCGCAACTCCGCACGGCGGCGAAGCGCCACGTTCCATGCGAATATGCCGAGCAGAACAGCCAGTAGCGCGCCTATCAACGTCACGAGCCTGACCGGCGTCCACCACGGCGGACGGGCGATGAGCGTAACGTCCTGTGGCGTCCTTACGGCGATGAATATCTCCCTTATGCTGGGAAACATGCGCGTGGCGCTCCAGTTTTCTGTTTCCGCAATGCATATCCCCGTTATGTCCAGGGTGCAGCCGACTGACACGTCGTCAAGCGCGTCCGGGCATGCGCTTGCGTCGACAGGGAGGAGGAAGTCGTCGCTTTCGACGTATATGCGCTCCGTGTCGCTTCCGAATGTCGAAATGCTTCGCACGATGCCTCGAATCGTGACGGTTTTTCCGAATAGCTGCATGTTCTTCACTTCGTGTCCATCATTGTCGGTGAAGACGTCCCGTGCGTTCATGCGAGCAGGCGGCTCGCCGTCTTCCGGGTTTGTGCCGTTGTAGGTGGCGCGCCGCCAGACGGCGCGGGAAAGGTTTGTGCGGTAGAAGTCGGTTTCCTGGAATCCGGACGCCTCTATGCGTTCTCCGATGCGAGGAGGCGTTGCAGAGTTCAGCTCGGTGCATATAAGGTTTCCTGATCCATCCTTGACGAGAGCGCGCCTGCCGTGGCGCCATGTTGCGACAACTGTCCCGCAGACGCGGCGTCGCCCGTCCTTGAACGGGTTTGACGGTGCAGGGAAGTAGGACTTCGATATTTCCGGCACCTTGAATGAATCCGCAGGAGAGTGCGAGAGAACGCGAACGGCTGAAAACCCATTCATGAGAAGATAGCGCTTGAGCGTTATGCGGTTTCCGTAGTAGTGGTCGGTGACTATTCCCTCTACGGACACCGTAGAGCCGATCAACCTGTCCAGATCATCGGATTTCAGGCGTTCCGACGAAATCGCCGCGTATATGATTGTATCGTCGCTGTTCAAGACAAGGAACGACCATTGGTAGTCTATTTCGTCGCGCATCGCGTCGTATACGACTCCTTTTATGCGTACCAGCCTGTTTCGCATGTTGTCCCTTCCGTAGAAGTCCTTTCCTGAGATTTGCAGGGCCTTTATCGGTTCGCCGTGCGACACGAGCGTAATACGCACACTGTGCAGACCGACCTTGTCTTTCGATGTCGGGATGACCACGCCCTCGATGCGCACGATATCGCCGGCGTTCGTTGGAATCGACGGACGGATTGCGGGATCCATGCCGAAGCATGCCATGCCTGTTTCGTCGGCGGCGTGAAACAATGGGAGCTTTTCGTCTGAGAGCGACACCAGCTTCGCGGTGACATCGTAGTGCGCGCCCACCGCGCGCCTTTCCACCGCGTCGTTGACTTCCGCCGCCGTTTGCAGTATGTCGCCCGTTCCTGCCGCGACAAGGCGGCAGACAAGCAGTGTTGCCAGGGCAATGGCTTCGTCGGCTTTCATTTCCGCGTATTATATCAAACGAATGCACTGCTGACGCAATTCCCAGTTTCCCCCAATCGGGTGAATTGCGGACGAGGCGGGAATAGTTTATACTGTTGCCATGAATTTTGCGGCGAGAATTTCATTGACGGCGTTCATGATGGTGCGTCTTGCCGTCGTTGTAGCGTCGTGTTCTACATGTGTCACGAACGGCGGCTTCGAACGAGGCGCCGACGGTTCGGTTGCAGGTTGGAATCTTCCCGTCAAGTGGTCGTTCGCCGCATGCGAGGGCATTAACGGCACGGATGCCCTCCGCTGTGAAAACGACGACAAGAACTGGTACGCCTTTCCGTCGCAGTCCATCGCCCTCGAACGCGGGCGCGGCTATCGTTTTTCCGTCATGGTGCGCACGGAGGACGTCAAGGGCGCCGGCGCGACGCTTTGCCTTGAGTGGACGGACGAGAAGGGGAGATATCTTGGCGGGCAATACGTTTCACACGTGAAAGGCACGAAGGACTGGACGAAGATCGAAGGTTCCATTTCGTCTTTGCCAGCCGACGCGCATTCATTCCGCATCAGTCCGTACATGGACAGGTTCTCTACAGGAAAGGCGTGGTTCGACGATCTGGCCGTCGAACCGCTTGCGCCGAGGTTCGTTCGTGCCGTCTGCTCGTCCGCCTACCGCAATATGGCCGTAGATGGCGATGTCGCCTTCCGCGCCGTCATGGAAGATTCCGCCAATATTCCGCAGAAACGCGTCGTCTTCCGCTACGAGGACGTCTCTGGCGCACAGTGTGAGGCGACTGCGGGCGCAGGCTACGCCATCACGGTTCCCGTCTTGGCATTGAAGCAAGGCCGTCAGACTGTAATCGCCGAAGTGCGCGGCGAGGATGCTGTGGCAATCGGTACGGCAAAGGTGCCCTTTACGCGCACGACCTCACTTCGCGACCGCGCCGTGTGGTTCGATGCGCAAGGTCGCGCCATTGTCGACGGAAAGCCGTTTTTTCCACTCGGCATGTATTTCAACAATGTTCAGACAAACGAACTTGAGGCCTATGCACAAGGCCCGTTCAACTGCCTTCTTCCGTACGCTTCGCCGAAGAACGTTGCGACGATGGACGCTCTCCACTCGCGCGGCCTCAAAATCATCTACAGCGTGAAGGACTGTTTTGCCGGTGCTCGCTATGCGCCGAAGGAAATCAAGTCCGAGGCTGACGAGGAGCCGTATCTCGAAAGAATCGTCGCGCGTTTCAAAGACCATCCTGCGCTTCTTGCGTGGTATCTGAACGACGAGTCGCCGCTATCGATGCTTCCGCGTCTTGAAGAACGGCGTGCCTTGATGGAGCGTCTTGACCCAGGGCATCCCGGATACGCCGTCCTCTACCAGGTTGACGACGTTGCGGAGTATCTACACGCTTTCGACGTCATCGGCACAGATCCCTACCCGGTTCCTGTCCGTCCGGCATCCTTGGCGGCTTCTTGGACGCGGACAACCATTCGCGCATCGGCGGGGTGCAAGCCCGTCTGGATGGTTCCGCAGGCTTTCGACTGGGCCGCCTATCCGGGGCAGCGCGGCAATCCTCGTCCGCCGACGGAGTCGGAACTCCGCTCGATGTGCTGGCAGTGCATTGGCTGTGGCGCGAATGGTCTCGTCCTTTATTCATGGTTCGATTTGAAGAAGGAGCCTTCCGGCGTTCCATTTGAAAAACGCTGGGCCGAGTGCTGCCGCGTTGGCGCGGAAATCCGCGCGTTCGAATCCGTTCTGCTCGCCGACGCCGCGCCTGGATTCGTTCATGCGGGCGCGTCGCAAAAGGGCGATGCGCTCTGTGTCCGCGCATGGCGCAAGGACGGCAAGATCTGGGTGCTGGCCGTCAACCCTTCTGACGAGCCGCTCAATGCGCAGCTGGAGATTACGGAGGCATGCTCCGCCGCAGAGTCGTGTTTCGGTCCTGCGCCGCGCCTTTCGTTCGATGGCCGCGCCTTCTCGCTTTCCCTTGCTCCTCTTGAACCTGTGCTTATCCAAATGACATCAAAAGGAAGGAAAGAACCATGAAGACCAGGACATTGCGATTCTCTGCAATTTCTGCTGCCGTAATCGCCGCCGCACTCGCCGGCGAACTGCGGGCTGACACCATAGACTTCACAGGGGAAGTTTTCTCACTGTTTCATGTCAACAAATCCAATTTCACGAACGCCACAATGTGGGCCGGCGATACGCCAAGCGCAGGGAACGACTATCGCATCGTCGGCTCTTCGTCGTCCCAGCAGCGTTACTGCGGTCTCGGCGTGGATGGCTCTTGGATATTCCCTGGAGACTCCCTGCGCATCGGGCAATACGGCAACCTAGTTCACGTCAATAGCGGAGACTGCGAGTTTCCGCGCGATGGCCTCTGTCTGGACGGTGGTAGCAAGATTTGGGCTTACGGATGGAAAACCACGCCGACGCTTTCTGGAGCCGTTACGGTGGGCGATGGAGCCACCGCCTCAATTTACGGCTACCAGAGCACGGACAGCCTTACATTCAACGGCTCCTTTACTGGCGATGTTGGGTCTAAATTGATTGTCCGCAACGAAGAACCAGGCTATCAAGATAGCAACAATAAGTCGTACACAAATAAGGACTTCGGCGTATTCTTTAAGGGCGACATGACCGGCTACAAGGGAACAATTGAAGTTGGCGTAGCGTCCGGGAAGTGGGCGGGGGTCTATTTCGGCGCGACGCACGTCGATGGCAAAGTCCAGATAAACGCGACCGGCACCGTTGGACCGTGCGCCGCAGGCATGGCCTTCGGCGAGTGCTCCGTCTCGAATCTCGTCCTTGCCGCAGGCGCGACGATGAAACTAGGCGTGAACAACACGACTTGCGGCATCGTTCGTGTCACCCATGTCCTCGCACTGCCGGAATCAGGCAAGGTCACGATTGATCTCTCGTCCACTCCAAGTGGCGTTTGGCACACGCAGCTGAAACGTCCGCTCCTGATTGCTCCGCTTGGTACAGGGCTTTCCGCAGAAACATTTGAGGTGTCGCTGCCGTCCGGTTTCTATACCGAGAACTGGACGGCGGCTTTTGCCTCGCTCGTTGTGAAGACAACGGAGGATTCTGAAATCCTTATGTGGGAGGATCACGCCAGATGCAACATGGCGAAAACTGACGGCAACGGACAAAGTGCATTTCTGCCAGAATGCGCCTCGCACTGGACGGGTTTGTCGAATGGCAATGCGCTAAACCCTGAAATGCCCTACTTCGTCGGACGCATCAACAACTCAGATGGCAACGCAATCCGATCTCCGAATCTGGCCACAGGGATTGCCGAATTTGGTGGATGGGGATTGGCCATATCTGGTGCCAACTACTTCTATCTCTACCAGAGCGCGAAGGTTGACCGGCTATTTGTCCGTCCTGATTCGAGAATCGTTAGCGTCAATTCGACCGCAACAAAGACTCTCCAGGGAACGCTGACAGTCGTCGACTACACCGGAAGCACGGACTACGCCAAGTTCTATGCGCCGGACAACAAACCGTTCAACATACAGAGCGAACTGCGCGGCACGGGGTCAATTCTTCTTACGACCGATGCCGACACAAGCAGATTTCCGGGCGATGGAAATGCGGTGTTCCAACTTGACGGGACAAACGCGCTGTTTGCGGGGCGCATTCGCGTGTCGAACGCGACGCCGCCGACATACGTGACGACATTGAAGGTTGCGGATGGGCGCAACCTCGGCGGAGCCCTTCCGGCATTCGCCTACAATGGCGTCGAGCTGAGCGCAGGAAGCCGACTGGATGCAACGGACTCGCTGGAGCTCTCGGAGTCGACGCGCGGCCTCTTCGTGAACGGGACAGGGCGCATCCGTATCACCGATGCAGGCGACGTGATGACGCTTTACTCGCGACTTACGATGGCGGGTACGCTCGTCAAGGAAGGCTCCGGTACCCTTGCTCTTGGCGGCACGGTGAAGTTCACAACAGCGCAGTTAGATACACCGCTTACCGGCACGAATGTCTTGGAGATCGTCGAAGGTAGAATCCGTCCGGCGTCGAAAGGGGGTGCGGATGGTCTTTCCATTTCGTTTGCTTCCGGCACAGGACTTCGCCTCGCGCCGTTTGCAGAGACGGACGATGACGTTCTCCGCTATGGTCTTTACAATGTTAAGACGGATACGCCGTTCAACTTGACGGCGACAGGCGGCAAGCTCAATGTTGCGCTGGACCTTCCGGTGAATATTGACGAACTTCCTCGGGAATTTTCCTTTAGCGTCTGCACCGTGTCGTCGGCTGCGGCGAGTGCGCTTCAGGGGAATATCATCCTGTCAAAGATAAAGGGATATGGCGCAAAATTCGAGTCTGTATCCAATGGCGACGGAACAGTTACATTCAAGGCTACATGCGGCAGAACAGGATTCGTCTTAAGTTATAGATAGGAACAAAACAGGAAGAAGTCAATTTGAACGGGGGTGGAGGATGGCGACTGTAAAATGAACAAAGGCGAATCTTGAGTTTTGCTTGTGAAAGCGGATGCGGCAACATCGCAGCTCTGATTTATGCTATAATACCGAGCATGGAGAGCAACGGTACAGAGAAGCGCGAGGCGGCGAAAGCACCAATGCTGGTTTGTCATGGCAGTAGTGTAGTTGTCGAAATCCCTCGCATAATCAAGACAAAGTACACCAAGGACTTTGGATATGGCTTCTACTGTACCGTGTTGCGGGAGCAGGCTGTTCGGTGGGCGGTAAGGTTTTCCGGCAGGGGGTGGCTGTCGCATTTCCGGTATTGTGCCAATCCGCATTTGGATGTCCTGAGATTTCCCAGCATGTCGGAGAAATGGCTTGATTTTGTAGTGGCGTGTAGGCATGGCGAGGCGCATGCCCATGATATAGTCGAAGGCCCAATGGCGAATGACACGATATACAACTATGTCCAGGACTTCATCGACGGCCGTATAACGCGTTCCGCTTTCTGGGAACTTGCGAAATTCAAGCACCCGACGCATCAGATATGCTTTTGCAACGAGCAGGCTCTTGAAACATTGTCATTCGTGAAGGCGGAGGAGGTTCGCGATGAATGAGACGAACGACCTTTTCTATGTCTGTAGCCTGATCGAATATATCGGGCGGGAGCGCAAGTTGCGCAGGTCGGAGGTCGTGTCCGGGCTTGGAGAGAAAACCATACGCCGCATATACAAATACGCAGATACGTTTCATTGCGAGCCAATCGCAAAGGTGGCCGACGACTTCATCACGATGTGCAATCTGCCGGTTGGCGACTTCGACAACGTTGCGGCCTGTCGCTATGACGTGCCAGGATATTGGGACATAGGCGCCGTGTATGCGCGGCTGATAGAGGATGTGCGCGGCGATGCGGACTTTGTGTCAAAGCTTGTCGAGGTATATTCTTCATGGTTGAGCGACGCATTGTCGAGGTTTAATTCGGACCTGTTCTACCAACCAAGGGAATACATAGCGGAATGTTACCGCAATGGCTACGTCATAGCCGCTTGAAAACCTGTGCGTACGCTCTTTACTATGAAGACCAAGCCACTGTTCATCGTCATGTCCGCGCCGTCAGGCTGCGGCAAGACAACCCTTGTAGACATGCTCCTCCAGGAGTACCACGACATCGTCTACTCCATCTCCTGCACGACGCGCGAGCCGCGCGGCGAGGAGGAGGACGGCCTCGACTACCACTTCAAGACGAAGGAGCGCTTCGAGGAGCTG
>Ga0310690_10009455_pt1 | contig 12223 bp, 23 predicted proteins | sample AusTroGonzalo_MG_2_FD_207661 | JGI IMG/M metagenome (GOLD analysis project Ga0310690, IMG submission 207661) | Bovine rumen microbial communities from tropical cattle in Woodstock, Queensland, Australia - Gonzalo_04 (v2) (version 2) | ecosystem: Host-associated > Mammals > Digestive system >...
CTGGGACGACACGACGCAGCGGTTCGCCGCCACGCCCCTGAGCGCAGCCGCCCAGACCAGCAGCGTGATGCCCGGCAACTACGTGGAGATGCTCCGAAGCCTCCAGCAGATGTCGATCCTCGACGGCTGGGTGAGCCCCGACCAGATGCACGCCCACCAGTCCGCCACCGTGCAGGCCCTGAACGCCATGGCCACCGCGAACCAGCTCAGCGGCCAGTTCACCCTCACCGACCAGGACGACGTGGCATACTCTAATGAGTAACGGTTCATGGTTCACGAATATGAAATGGGAAGATAAAGGCGAAATGATTCGCTTACTGAACAACGGAAAGTACGAAGAAGCTGTTGAGTTCTTCGGGAAAGAACAAGATTGGGATGACCAAGCAGTAGAAATGTTCGTACTTGGCTTCGACTTGACCAAGTGTGCGCTCCTTGAACCTATCAGGGAGCGTATCACCAAGGTCAATACTCCTGACTTTAGAACTGCGATGAGACTCGCAGTAATTCAAGAAGAATTAGACAAAATTAAAAACGAATAAAGTTATGCAGAACATCACAATCACAGTATCCGCAGACGGCCGCAAGTGTCACCTTCGCCCTGCTGCCCGCTACATGCTCCAGCGCGGGGTCTGCCCCAACCTCTACAGCGAAGCCGACGGCGTAAAGAACACCCAGCGCGAGCTCTCGCAGTGGCGCGCCGTGGCCGTGTCCGTTGAGGCTCCGGAGGCAGAAGCTGCGTGATGGAATAAATGAGGGAATAAAATCCTTGTTGGAACAATTTTTGTTGTTGGTTACCGAGGGAGGGGCGAGACTCCTTTCAAAGTAACTAACAACAAATAACAAAAACATTATGAAAACAAGATTATTTTTAACATCAATTCTGCTTGGATCGCTAGCACTCTTTACTGCTTGCGACACACAGATTGAGAATCCCGACAATCCGACCGAAGAGAACGTGAAAACGAAAAAATTCAAATTCACGCTCAAGGGCGACTTCTCGTCCGAATGGAAGTCCGTGTTCAAAGCGCCAGCTGCAAACGAGTATCTCTCTGCCGATGGCAAAGAGATGACCGATGTGTGGGTGCTTGACTACATGGGTAGCGAATTGGTACAGCAACTGCACCAAACGCCCGAGGACGAGGATTGGGGCGTCCCTCAAATGAACCTCAAGTATGGTAGCCACCACGTCTATTTTGTGGCCAGCAGAGGGCAAAATCCGACGCTTGACACGGACGCAAAGACTATCGTATTCGGCAAAGTTCTTGATACATTCTGGAAAGATTATGCCGTGGACGTTGTAGCCACGAGCAACGGCAACCGCGCTGTTACTCTCGACCGCGCTGTGACAAAGCTGAAGCTCACGTTCACGGACGCTATCCCATCCGGAGCATCATCCATCGTCATAACCCCGCACACTTGGTATTATGGCATTAACTATGCCACTGGCGAGCCGTTCAGTGCGGCAACCGACCAGGCCGTTACTATCAATATACCATCCAGCGAGGTGGGCAAAACGGGCGTTTTTGCAAATCTATACGGCTTTTCTACGGAAACCGAGTGGACTACCGACGTGACCGCTGTCAGCAAGACCTCTGCCAACGCAACGCTGGGTAGTGCTACGATTGAAGATGCCCCATTCAAAAGGAATAGAATCACGGAATACAGCGGCCCGCTTTTTAGCGCAGGGGGAGTGATGACACTCTCCCTCAATACAGAGTGGGACACGTCTGTAACCTGCACATGGTAAAATAACTGCTTTCGGCGGCTCGCCACGCCGAGAGCTTCAAAAACAAGTGGAACAATGAAAAATTGGACATGGCAACAATGGACTGCGCTTGGTATCATTGCAGCAGTCATTATCGCAGCCATAGTGCTGCACCTGGTACAACCTAACGTGTCGTACGCTTTCTTCGAGATCGGCGCGTTGGTGATGTTCGGGATAGGGGTCGTTACCGGCTACCTACTCAAGAAAAAAAACATCGTAAACGAGCAAAAATGAGCATGCGCGCACTTGCCATATTCCTCTCAATCGCGTCAGTCGCACTCATCGTGACTGGGCTACTCATGCCACCAATGGGTATAATTGACGGTAGCGTGCTCACGGCGGTCGGAGAGCTCTTTGCTTTCGCTGCGCTGGCAACAGCTTGGCACGCGATCGATAAAGGCATAGACGCCAAGATTACGCACGGCCAGACTACGGTAAATTTAACTAACGACGACGATGAGAAAGATTGACGAAATCATCATCCACTGCGCTGCCACTCCGGAGGGTCGAGACTATACCGTCGAAGACATCCGGAAGTGGCACAAGCAGCGTGGATTCAACGACGTGGGCTATCACTACGTTATCTATCGCGATGGCAGTATTCATCCTGGCCGGCCTATCGACCAGCAGGGCGCACATTGCACCGGCAAGAATGCGACATCCATCGGAGTGTGCTATATTGGCGGCTGTACGGCAGACGGCAAGAGTGCGAAGGACACAAGGACTGACGCGCAGAAAGCGGCTCTCGTGGAACTTGTGCGCTCGCTGAAGGTAGTGTTCGGCATCAGCAAGGTGTCCGGACATAATCAGTACGCTGCTAAAGCATGCCCGAGCTTTGATGTTCAGCAGTGGCTCAAGGCGGAGAGGCTTGCGTAAAACTTATCAAGTGATTTTCTCTGCAAATAAGAACGCGCTGAATAACAGCGCATCCGCGTTTATCAAGTAAATCCCATGCATAAAGAAGTATGAAACCAAAACTATCTCCAGGACAGCGAGGCGTGCTTCAAGGCTTTAGCATCTTTTTCCTCGTCTGGATCATCTTTCCTGCCATCTGCCTGCTGCTCGGCTCATGCAAGAGCGTGCAGACGCAGACGCAGATCGTGTACAAAGACAGCACGATCCTGCACACCAAGTACGACACCACCAAGATTACCATCACGGACACGATACACGTGGAGGCCTCCAGCGGAAGTGAGAGTGAGAGCGAGACGGTTATCCAGTTCGGCGAGGGTGGTGGCACGTATAACGCCATAACCGGCCAGGCCACCAACGTGGTCAACGTGCAGCAGTCGAGCAAGGACAAGGAATACCAGCAGATCATCAAAGACCAAAGCATCACTATCGACAAGCGGGACGCGACGATCGACAGCCTTTATATCGCCAATCGCGACCTGCAGGAGAAGATAGACCACCAGGAGAATACCAAAGAAATCACGCCACGATCCGGCTGGGACAAGTTCTGCACCTGGTGGTTCATCGGCAGTTGCATCGTGCTGCTGTTGCTGTTGGCATACGGCTGCTGGAGGCTGTACCGGAAGTTCTATTTACACATATAGCATATGAAGTACAAAGTCGTAAGAGACGCCAAGCCTGGCGCACGAGAGCGGTTCTATATCTACGGCCGCAGGTTTTTCTTCTTCTGGCAGTACCTTGCCTATTTCCCGAGCCATGCGCTTTGCCGGCGCTGGCTGCTTGAGCATGGTTGCACGGAGTACGTAATGGAAAACAAAGAGTGGGGCTCACAATCGCAGAATACCAGAAGCTAAAGGCCAAGCAGAATCGCGGCAAGGTCGCTCCGACCGAGCATGATCTGCAGGTGGCATGCGTGCAGTGGTTTCGCTATTGCTACCCACGCCAAGCCAGGCTGCTCTTCTCCATTCCAAATGGCGCGCGCCGGACAAGATGGGAGAGGAGTGTTGCCGTCAGCGAGGGGCTGGTGTCCGGTGTTCCCGACCTTTTCCTTGCGGTGGCCAGGCATGGAAAGCACGGCCTTTGGATTGAGATGAAGAATGGCAAAGCAGGCAGACTCTCCGTTCATCAACGCGAGATGATAGCCGCGCTCGAGGCGGAGGGCTACGCCTGCGTAGTCTGCCACTCGATGTTGGAATTCCAGAAAGCTGTGCAAGACTATCAAGAACACATCTTGTAACATATGAAGCGCTCCGGCAGAGGGCGCAATAAAAGTTCTCTGCCTCCTATATCGGAAGGGGTTGCAAGCACGACCGATATAGACAAAGGTGACCTATACTCACCACGGCAGAGAACTAATCCCTTTGCAGTGCGAGTATAGGTCGCTGTATGTGTGCTTGCGGGTGCAAAGGTACTACAAATTTTTGACATATGCAAGAAAAATGATGAAAAAGAGTGAAATTTTTCGAGAAATTCTCAAAATTGTATGCAATTGCACTGAAGTTTTAGAAGCAGACGTGCTTTCTCCAAACCGAACGGAAGATGTCGTGGCCACCAGGTGTCTTGTTGTAACGTACTGCAAAGGCTACGGCTTGAGTAACAAAACGCTCCAGGATGTGCTTTGCTTCCGTTCGCACAACTCCATTCGTTATTACATTGATATGTACAGCAATCGCGTGGGCAGCGACCGGTTCTTCCGGAGTGCCGACAACTATGCCTCCAAGGCCGTAGGCAAAAGAATGGCAGAACTTGGTCAATAACGGCTTCGCCATTTCCGAAAAAAGCAGTAATTTTGCAGCGCAATTCCGAGCTTGGGATTGTGCCAATCTCCGAAGGCGTAAGAGGAGAGAAACTTATTCGATTATGGCAGAAGGAATGAGCATGAACGACTATCTTGTTTTCGAGAAAGTCGGCAATCGTAACCACGGCATGTCGAGCACTGCGCTTGGACTCAGTGTGGCCGGTCTTGCCGTAGGCCTGGTCGGTGTTGTTGCAGTAGGTTGGGGTGTGAATGCGGCCTCCAAGGCGCGCTCTCACTCTGCAGAGCAGCTTGTGGCATCGCAGGCGCTGCGCACCAACGACCTGTTCAGCCTGGTTGCTACGGAGCGCAACTCGCGAGAGAACTGGCAGCGCTACAACCAGCCGAGCATCGGTCAGTACGTGGATGTACAGACCAATCCGAACCTCAACGCCCAGTTGCAGGACTATGTGAATGCAATGGCATCTGCGCAGGCTACCGCCACCAACAACAGCGGCATCAACTCCGCTATTGGCAGCGAGAACTTCCTGCGCGTACAGCACTACTCCGCACCTCAACCCTGCGGATGCGGCTGCCAGGGCTAAAGTTCGCAGAGAGTGGTGTGTCGGAGTTTCCGACATGCCACCCTCCTATTTAAGAGCAAATTTAAGAGCAAATTATTAGCAAGTTAAGAGCAAAAATGTTTGGACGAGACTATGATTTTTCGCTCATTCGCACCAGCAGCAAGGAGGCGTTGTTGCGCTCGGCACTGCTTGTGTCCAACAACGACATCAAGAAAGCTTCCGAGATCTGCGAATATGTCACAAAGATTCTGCCGAATCTGCCGGACACCGATCCTGCGCCTATCTCCGCGTTAGACCACGTGGATGTTTTCACGAGCCGGCTGTCCGAATGGGGCGAGAAGCACCCCAACGTGACGAATGCCGTCAGCAACCTATTCATGCAGATGATCCGGAGCAGTAAGTTCGGAGCATTCCTGCAGCCTGCAGCAGAAGTTGCCGAAGAAGTGCCACCCCCAATGGTATAGCCTATGTTACAGCCACACAATGTCACATTGCCGGTGTACGCCGAGACGGAGCAGGAGGCGCAAGAGCTGCAGGACGCTCTGCGCGAATTCGCAATAACCAAGTACCAACAAGGCATCTACCCGCGCGCTGCATCCCTGGCGAAGCTGATTCGTCAGTACGGGAACAGCACCATGGTAAACGCCTTTATAAAATGAGCAAATTATGCCACAAGGACAACAGCAACGGCCTCTCACGATTTTCGAGGTCATCAATCTTAACATCAACACGATGAACGAGAACATTCACACGCTCATGCAGCAAGTCGCCGGCATGCAGCAGGAGATTGCGAACCTGCGTGCGATATTCTCTGCACCCGAGCAGCCTAACGCTCACGGCGAGGAGGGTGCGAAACCAGTAAGTAGTGAGCACAAAACGATAGAGTCATGAGTATGATACAACCTGCACTCATCACGTTCACACCTGCCTTGGGCAGCACGGCCAGTCCCTACTCCGGCCTTGTGAACATCACACAGCGTCTTTGCTTCTCATCGTGCGCAGGAACGACCCCAGTGTTCGATCCGCGCTTTTCAGTGAAGAGCATCGCGCAGGTGGGCACTAACCTTTACGCAGTTACGATCCACGTGGAGGGCATCATTTCGTATGTTCCTTGCGGTGGCGGTTGCTGCAACACCAAGCAGCAGCCTTTGTCGCAGGACTTCGAGGTGTATGTTTCTTCGGCAACCGCTCCGACCATCACGTTGGCTGACGGCGCAAGCGCCAATTCCCTGGCGGTTACGCCTTGCCAGAGCTGCAGTCGTACGTTCGTGAGCGCAACACCTCTCACGTTGACCGTAGCGTAATGGAGTGCGTCGGGATAGCGGTGCTCGTGATGGTGGCGGCGACGATAGGCGTGCACCTGGGGCTTCCGCAAGCTATAGCGGGCGTAGTGACAAAGGTATGCCGATGTCATAAGTGCCTTTCGTTTTGGACTTCCCTGGTTGTCCTCGTTGCTGTCGGGTGTCCTCTGCCACACGCAGCACTGCTGTCCCTTTTGAGTGCGTACTTGAGCCATTGGCTCTCGCTCCTGCTCATCCAAATCAACAAACTATACGACAAATTATGGCACAAAATAAACGAGTAAAAGACCAGATCATTGAGGCCAATAAAAAGGTCGTGTTATCAACCTACAAGCCACTGCCCAGGTTCGGTGGTGGCTGCAAAACGTGTTAAATATGGACTACAAGAAACTGATTAAAGACTACGCCGACAACGGCGGTAGCGAAGAGAAGATGTGGGCATCGGTCGATGTAACCGAAAAGGCCATGAGCCACATCAAGGAAACAGACCCCGAAAAGTACGACTGCTTGATGCGTGAGCTCTCGGAGACGCTGTACGGAAAACACTACAACGAGGAGATGGCGCTGGCCGATGTGGCCAAGATGTGCTATCTCGACCGGAATGGTGTAGAGCGCCACGGCGCGCATTGGTCAGTCGAAGATGTGGAGGCCGCCACTGCAGGGAAGAAGTTCCCCAGCGGTGTGAACATGTGGGACAAGTACGTTGCCTACAACAGCAGCTTTGCCGACCTCAACACGAAGTTCGACGACGCGCAGATCTTGACTGCGGCCTACCTCTTCTGGTTCGATGACAAGGATTGGAAGTCGGACGGGAAGATCTGGGACTACATGTCTGCAAACCGGTAGTTGTTGACAATCCGTTGACAATTTATGTACAAGGAAACCGCCACTCCTGCTGATTATCAGCAAAAATGGCGGCTTCCGTTGTGACCCATGCAGGACACTTTGACTTGCAAACGCTTGCGAGCTCTTGGGAGGGGGCTATCCCCCTAAATCTATCCCCCATTTCGTTTTTGCTATCCCCCTTATCCCCGAAACCGTTACAAATTGTCACGGTTTGATAACATCGGTTGACAATCCGTTGACATTTTCGAGGCGATTAATAATTTCTAATTTCATATCATCATCTACATCGGTGTACCTGCTGAACGCGCGAGAACCCTCAACGTGGCCGGTAAAGGCCGACGTAAGGCGCTCGGACTTGGTCTCGCGGAACATCGCTTCGATGAATGTCTTGCGGGCGGTGTGAGAAGTCGCCACCTCGTAAAGCGGGCGGTACTCCGGTCGCATGGTCAGCTTGTTTGGTGTCATCACTACCCTATCGATGCCGGCGCGCTGCAGGAAATCATGGATGCAGGCGTTGTAGTTGTTTGGGTGGATGAACGGCAGCAGGCGATCTCCAGCGCAGTCTGCGTAGCGCTCGACAATCTCCCTGGCCACCTGCGACAATGGAACGCGAACGGTAATCGGCACTCGCCGGCGCTGTTTCTGTGGGATGTACTGCAGAAAGCCATCGGCCACGTTCGCCTTGGTCAGCGAAACCAGGTCGCTCACACGGCAGCCAACGTGGCATTGGAAGATGAAGATGTCGCGCTGCACGCGCAAGGCCTCCGGAAGTCCGTCGAATGCGTACAGCCGGTTTCGCTCCTCGATCGTGAGGAAGATTGGCGTGCCGTACACCTCTGCCGGCACTCGGAACTGCGCGAATGGGCTGCTCTGGATGTAGCCGCGCTGAACTGCGAAGTTCATCAGCGCGCGCCAGCGTTTGAGTTTGCCGGTTATGGTGTTCTGCGATCGTGACACCACCTTTCTGCCCACGCGCTCTCTCCGGAAAAAGGCGCAGAACGCGTCGATGTCTGCCACGCGTATCTCATCCACGTACAGCGTGCGTCGGCCTGCCCAGCGCTTGAGTGCCTCCAGGAGCACGTGGTACTGGCGTTGTGTGGCCGCGTCCAGGTTACGCGCTTCTGCGTATTCCTCAAAGACGCTGCCAATTGTGTGCAGGCTCTCTTCGCCGATGTCGAAGCACTCGTCTATCGTCTGCTGCAACCAGCCGTCACGCGCGTCGTACTGCTCCTGCGACCAACGGGCAAAGACAACGCTCCGAAGCCGGTCGAGCTTGGCGCTCGCGTCCACGATGTCGGCAACCTCCGGCGACAAACGCCTTGGAACGATTACTGCACCCGCTTTCTCATCCCAGGCCGACACAGGGCAAAACACGTGGCTCTTTGCGCGTTGCACGAAGCCACGCCGGCCAGAGAAGCGCACGAGCACCTCCGCGAGATCGCCGGACACGCGCGTGGAGAGCCTATACTGCAGAGTTGCCATAGAAGTCACCCTTTCCAAAGAACAGCCAGTCAAGGGACACGCCGAATTTGGTGGCCAGCCGGTAGATGTTCTCTACGGTGCACGACAAGCCTCCCTTCTTGATGATGGAGAAGTTTGTCGGCAGCAGTCCTACCGCTTTGCAAAAATCCCGCTTATTGGTGACCTTTTCCTCTGCGTAGAGGTTGAGGTACGCCTGCAGGAAACGCCGGTCAATAGCCAGTCTCTGTTCACTTTTCATACGCGCGCGCGTTTATAATAAGGAATTACACTTGTTGTCAACGGCATCCTGCAACGCAGCCACCTCGGCGGCCTCTTTCTGCAGCGATTGGATGTACAGCTTCACGAGCGACACTCCGTCCTCCGTCAGCCAATAAGGCGACGGCTGGGCGGCATAGCCCAGGAGCTGTTGTGTGAGGCTGGAGAGCGAAGATTCGTGGCCGTTGTAGGCAACCTTGCGATTGGTGGCCACCTGGCATTTCACGGACGGGTCTTTCGTGTACACCAGCACCTGGCCGGTCGTGAGTCCCATTTTAAAGAAGTCCATGTTCGGAAGTCTGCGCTTGGCCTCGTCCATGTCAATAGCCTCCTGGACGGCGGCCTGCATCGGTTCAAACTTGCCGAGGGCGTGCATCAGCTTGTCTACCTTGGCCGGATCGACACGGAAAAACTCAGTCCCATCGATCCGCTTGTCGGCATAGTTCTCATGCAGGGTGTGCTCGATTTCAAAGAGGCTCGCGTGCGGCACTTTGTACGCGAATGCGCAGGCGAATGGTGCAGGAACGGCCGTCCCGAGCTCATGAATGCGCCGGTTGATGTCGAGGCGGCGGGTCGCGCCAATCTTGACCATACCCTCAAAGTATGGGTTTGTAAGGCCGTATATAAGGCCGCAGTCGTTGGTTTCCATGTGCAATTATTTATTGGTCATACGTTCAATGATAGCGAGCAGGCGGTCGATCTGCTTGTCCTTTGCGGCAACCAGCGCGAACCACTCCTCCTCATGAGTAAATTTTTTTGGCGACATTCCCATAGTATTGTTGTCGCCGATCTGGGTGTTGCCGGATTCGTCTCCGGAGATGGCAATGCCACGCTCCTTGAGCTCGGCCTCTGCACGCGTAACCAGGGTGGACGCAGTTCCGAGATAGCGGTGCGCACCATTAAGACTATTGGACAGCGTACCCTCTGCCGTATGGATGAGGGCTGCAAACTGCTTCCGGTTCTTCACTACCCCATTGGCCACTGCAATGCGGTACAACTCCATCAATCGATCTTTTGCTTCCATAGTGTTACATTTTTTGAGGTTTCTGCCTTTTCATTCCAGAAAATCATCATTTTAGCAAGAAAAATAAGACAAAATGGCCGATTGTAGCAATTTTCTTCTTAATTTTCTTGGTCATGTCGTTTTTTTGTATTAACTTTGCACCCGAAAACGAATTGTAAACGAAATGCAACTGAAAATACAGCCGCAAAGATAACAAAAAGTTTTCAAATGTGCAAATAAAAAATATACAAAACGAATAAAAAATACAAAAATGAAGGCAAAAAGAATCATTAACGGTACATTTTGGGCGATTATCGCGATCGTCTTGAGTACAATTGTGTGCCTGGAGTGGCATGAAAACGGATGCGACTGGACTGCGCTCCTTGTGGCAATAATATTTTACACCGTCCTCTCTGCAGGCTTTGCCTACATGGTCGACCAGACAATCAAAGAACACTATAATTTGTAAGAACATGACTACTCTTGAACAACTGCGCGAACTTCGCGCAAGCCTACCAAACGGCAAGAAAGACCCCTGGGGTAAGTGCTGCCCAAACAAGCGAGTGCTCTTCAATCGTGCCGTCAAGAAAGGCGATTTTAGCCAACTCACGTCCGGCGAGCTGGGCGTAGTAAATGAGTTCCTTGTGCACTGCAAGGAAGTGAAAAAGGAAAACAAAGAATTTCAAAAGACAATCGAAAAACTTGCGCAGCAATGAACCTCCTGGAACAGATAGCCGGCCAACAAGCGATGATCGTGATTGACAGCGCCACCCTGCTGGAGTTTCTCCACACCGACCGCGAGGAGACCTTTATGGAGGGTTTAAGGCAAGGTATATTCCAAGCCGAGCTGGCGGCCAAGGCTTCGTCCGAAAGGCCGTACACGAAAAAAGAAGCGGCCAACGCGCTCGGTTTTTCGGAGGGAACTATTGACAACATGCGTCGTCGTGGCGAGCTCGAGAGCTACGAGTACGGCGGCCAGGTAAGAATAGAGAGAGCGGAGGTGGAGCGTTTCAAACGTACCCATGCCAACCTATACAACAAAGTCTATAACAACAAAACGAAGAAGCAATGAAAACAATCCAACTGAACAGCATGGAGTTGCAGAATTTCAAAGGCGTGCAGAGCGCCAACTACAACTTCAGCAACGAGACCCAGGTGGTTGGTGCAAACGGCACTGGCAAGTCTACCATTTACGAGGCATACCTCTGGTGTTTGTTTGACAAGAACCAGCAAGGCAACGCTACCAAGGTGCAGCCCCTGGATGAGGACAACGAGGTCAAGCACAAACTGACGACCTCCGTCAAGCTTCACTTCTCCATTGACGGTAATCCGTTTATTGTGGAGCGCGTCCTCAAAGAGGACTGGAGCAAACCGCGCGGCACTGCAGAGATGGTGCTGAAGGGAACGACCAGCGAGTATGCCATCAATGAAGTCCCCATGACCAAGACGCAGTTCAACGACAAACTGACCGAGGTGCTGGCGCTCGACCGGTGGTTCATCCTCTCCAGCATCAACATCATCCCGAGCCTTGACCAGAAGTCCTGCAGAAAGGCGCTACAGGAGATTGCGCCGGAGTTCGACGAGATGGCGCTGGCGGCAGAGTTCCCATATGTGCATTATGCCTTATCAAAGGGACTCAAGGTTGAGGAGATTGCTGCAATGACCAAGCAGAACAAGGCCAAGGCCAAGGCCGAGCTCGACAGCAGTCCTGCCGCGCTGGATGCCCAGGATCGCCTGCGCGTGGTCGAGGACTTCGGAGCATTAGAAAAGGAACTGACCGGTGTCGATGTGGAAATCAAAGTCAAAAAGGCCGAGCTCGACGAGATGAAGAAAGGCTTCGTAGACGAGGACGAAGTGGCGAAAGCCAATGCGCTCCGAGCCAGACTGGCAGACCTTTCAAAGAACATCTCGGACATGGAGGTGTCGGCCATGAGGGCATGCAACGACCAGAAGAGCAAAATCAGCGGCGAGTTGGCCAACGCGCGCACGGAGGCGAGCGCCATGCAGGTGCGCGTCAACATGGTCAAGTACAACGCCAAGTGCGCGCTCGACACGATCGCAGTCAAGGAGAGGGAGATTGAGCAGCTCCGGAAGGACTGGATGAAGAAGAATGAAGAGCCCGAACCGCAGTTCGACACCATATGCCCGACATGCGGACAGCCGCTCCCTGCAGACCAGATTGAAAAGGCGCGCGAGAACTGGCTGGAGCAGAAGGCGAAAGCGCTCCTGGACATTCAGCACGACGCCGAGGATATCAAGGCAAAGATTGATGGAATCAAGGTGCAGAACGAGAAGGAGCGCGTGCAACTGGAGGCGGACACCAACCGCCTGGAGGAGGTG
>Ga0310690_10009456_pt1 | contig 12223 bp, 8 predicted proteins | sample AusTroGonzalo_MG_2_FD_207661 | JGI IMG/M metagenome (GOLD analysis project Ga0310690, IMG submission 207661) | Bovine rumen microbial communities from tropical cattle in Woodstock, Queensland, Australia - Gonzalo_04 (v2) (version 2) | ecosystem: Host-associated > Mammals > Digestive system >...
TTGCCTCCTTTCAGGGTCGTTTCATAGAAACTGAGACCGGCGTTTACGGCACTGGTCACCGCACCGGATGTCACAGATGCGCCTGTAATGGCACTGATTTCGTTTTCCGCCGAAGCAGCACCCTTTACCAGTGTGAGTGAACCGCTCTTGCCCGGGAACTGATCCTTGAAATCCGGTTCCTGTGCCTTCATCCCCAGGCCGGCAGTCTCGTTGATCTCTGTGAAGTTGATTCCGACGATTTTCCCTTCCGGATCCAGGCCGAGTGCCATGGTGATCTGGCCGCCGAATCCCTGGGTGCTGATACTGAGGGCGTATCCGACTACATTGCCGCTGTCGTCTTTACCGACATAGCAGGCGTTGATATGGGCACCATCCACGTCAGCTCCTTCATCACCGAGGATTTCCTGCGCCTTATCTGAGTAGGAGAAGCTCGTCGCTTCCGGGCATACTTCCCGGTAGGCAGTCGCTTCTGCAAATGCCTTCTGTTCTTCGATCGTATCCTTGGTCATGGAATATACGCCGCTCAGCGCCACGCCGGCAATTGCGGCAATCAGCGTCAGCGCGATCACGGGCTTCGGAATCCGGAAAGGTTCCTTTCTGGTTTCCCGGGTCTTACCGATCATCTTCCGGTAGGCAAATGGTTTCTGCACAATGTAGGTGTCGATCAGGGGTGTGCAGACATTGCCGATAATAATCGCGTAGCTGAAGGAGTCTGCCGTGTTGCCCTTCAGGCGGAACAGCCCGCCCAGCACGCCGATCAGGCAGCCGTAAATAAACTGTCCCAGGCGGCTCACAGGGCTTGTTACATAATCTGTCGCCATAAAGAAGGCGCCCATCACCACGCCGCCGCCGCACAGGTGAGCCAAAAGGAATGTTGGATCAAAACCTTTTCCGCCGAACAAACCGATAAAGAGTGTGAATCCGATCAGTACGGAGAAGCAGATCTGGCCGTGAATGATATCCATGCTCCATAACAGCAGGCCGCCGACCAGCAGGGCCAGGATGGAACTGCCGATCACGCCGTCCGCCGTGCCGAGGAACATCTTCGTGATATTCACTGCTTCGCCGGCTTTCATGGCGCCGACGGGCGTCGCTGTCGCCACAGCGTCTACCACCGGTTTGATCGTCATCGCGTTGGCGAATGAAATCAGCAGGAAGCAGCGCGCGGCCAGGGCCGGGTTGATGAAGTTCTTACCCAGTCCGCCGAAGCATCCTTTACAGACCACGATCGCGAACACGGAACCGATTACCGGGATGTACAGCGGGGTCTGCGGCCCCAGGGACAGCGCCAGCAGCAGGCCTGTCACCACCGCGCTGCCGTCCCAGATCGTGCTGGGTTTTCCGCAGGCTTTGTTAAACAGCCATTCGGAAGCCACCGCGGAAACAATTGCCAGCGCAACAACGCCGAATGCGTTCCACCCGTAAACCAGGATACCCACCAGTGTGGCCGGCAGCAGGCTCAGGGTGACCATCCGCATGATAAAGGGGGTCGTCCACTTATCTCTTGCGTGAGGTGACGCGGAAAGATTCAGCATCATATTCATTTCTGGCCGCCTCCTTCACGTTTTCTCTTCTCCAGTATTTCAGCCTTGGCCTGTTTGAAGGTCGGCGTCAGGGGACGCTTGGCCGGACAGGCAAAGGAACAGCTTCCGCACTGGATACAATCCATGCCGTACAGTTTTTTCTCATAGCGTTCCAGATTGCCTGCAATCGCGGCTTCTGCCATCAGCTGGGGAGTCAGGCCCATCGGACAGACCGTCGTACAGCGTCCGCAGCGCAGGCAGCTGGTCATCAGGGCCTCCGCCTCTTCCACCGGATCTTCTGCCAGCACGGTCAACGCATTGTTTTGTTTCTGGATCGGAATATCCAGCGAACCGATCGCGATACCCATCATGGGACCGCCGGACAGTGCCTTGCGGATCTCCGTTCCTTCCTTCAGGCCGCCTGCGGCTTCCAGGATCTCCGCATAGCTTGTACCCACGCGAACGATGAAGTTAGCCGGACTGGCCACCGCTTCACCTGTTACCGTGAAGCACTGGCTGAACAGCGGTTCGCCAAAGAGTACTGCCCGCTGGATCGCATACAGCGTGCCGACGTTCTGGACCACACAGCCCACGTCCGCCGGCAGCTGGCTCGTGGGAAAATCAACGCCGGCCACAGCCTGGATCAGGCTGCGTTCACCGCCCTGCGGATACTTTGTCACCATCGCGCGCACGCTGATCCGGGGTTTGTCGGACGCCGCGATCCGCATGGCTTCAATCGCTTCGGGTTTGTTGTCTTCGATGCAGATCACGCCTTTCGCGTTCGGGAAAAGGCGCAGCACCAGTTCAAGGCCTTCTGCGATCTCATTGGAATGGATGCGCATCAGCTGGTCATTGCAGGTCAGATAAGGCTCGCATTCTGCGCCGTTGGCAATGACATACTCGATTGCGTCCGGATTCTTTGGCTGCAGCTTCACACTGGTCGGGAACCCCGCGCCGCCCAGGCCGACAATGCCCGCCTCCTGGACGCGTTTGATGATCTCCTGGTTGGAGATCTGTTCCATACTCAGGCGCTGGGTATAATCCGCGAAAGGAGTAAACTGCCCGTCATTCTCAATGACAATGCATTCAGCCATACCGCCGCCGAGCACCCGGCGTTTTTCGATCGCCTTCACTTTCCCGGAGCAGCTGGAATGAATCGGAGCCGAGATAAAGCCGTCCGCTTCTGCCAGCAGCTGGCCGACCTTAACCTCATCGTTTTTCTTGACAACCGGTTTGGCGGGCTTTCCGATGTGCATGGAAAGCGGGAAAACCATCTCCCCCTTCGGATCGAAGAGGCGCAGACGGCTCTCCCTGCTCAGGTCCTTATGACCTTCGGGATGCACGCCGCCGCGAAATGTGTTTTTCACTTGAGCCCCACTCCTTTCAGATTATGATTTGGTTCGAGACCATATGCCTTTTTCCATACCAGGCCAATAGCCAGGCCCATCCACAGGCAGGCAAGTCCTGCCAGCAGGTGGCATACATCCGCCGGCCAGTAGAAGATCAGGGTGATCTTCTTCTCAAAGGCGGCAAATTCCATCGCAGCCACGATCCCGAGCGCGATGATCACCTGGGCAAAGCAAATGATGGCAGCTTTCGCCCGTTCACCTTTCTCCAGCCGTTTCAGGCAGATGCAGATTACAATCACCAGCACTATCGCGCAAATGACCTGATTGGCCCGTACAAAACCCAGCCACGGCAGGTGGAGTACTTCGCCCTTCAGCATCGCCTCCAATACAATTTGTCCGCACGAGTAAAGGATCAGGAACAGCATCGTCCTGCCGCCGTCCTTCGCCTGGCATCGGGATGTGATCCACGCCATTACACAGGCCCAGATCGCTTCGGGTATAAAGATCGCCCAGCACCATTCGTCATAGTAGTTCTTTACGGCAAAGGGCAGCCGTTCAAAGAAGCTGTAATCTTCCAGCGCGAACAGGCTGAACCGGTTGGCAAGCTCTGCTTCCTCCGGATCCGTCCACTCCGTATCAAACCAGTCCGCCAGCGCCATCCCGATACCCTGATCCTTGAAGATCAGGCCGCAGATGATTCGTCCCGCCGCGATCAGCAGGCAGGTGCCGACAATTGCGGTATCCATGATCCGGGCAGCCGGCTGCTTTGTAATCTTTCCCGTGATCCAGGCGGCCAGAAGACCGCCGCCTATTGCGCCCCACAGCAGGAATCCGCCATCACCCACACGGAAGATCATCCCAAAGTCTTCATTTCCCGCGATCTGGTCGATAATGAACAGGCAGTAACCCAGTCGGGCTGTAATGAAGCACAAAGGAATCGCCAGCAGTGCGAACCAGCCGGCAGTCTCTTTCTTCAGGCCCGCTTTTTTCATCTTCCAGGCCGTCAGCACCAGCGCGCCGAATATCGGCAGGATCATCAGCAGTCCAAAGGGGTACAGGGTCAGGGGGCCCAGTGTAATCGGTTCCATTCCTTATTCCTCCGCAGACGCGAAGTAGATAATATCCGTAATGTCCCGAAGACCCGGGGTCTTGCAAATCCGCTTGTTTCTCATGATCAGGTTTGTGGATCCGCCGCCGTCAAAGTTATAGGCAATTTTTGCGTCCGGAACCAGCTCAGCAATCAACTCCGCAAACTCCTGCAGCGACATGCCCGCGCTTCCGTCCGTTTTTCCGTGTACCTCAACGATCGCGTATTCAAGCGGCCCGGTCTGCACCAGGGCGATTCGCTGCTGAGGATATTTCCACTGGTAATCACCCTGTCTGGCTGCTCGGGAAGCAGAAATGTCCTGAACCTCTCCGTCGACGATCAGTGCCGGCCCGAGATTGAAAGCATCCATAACCGTACGTCCTTCCGGAGTCAGCTTGCTTTCAATAAACGCTTCGATTTCCTGGGTTCTCGCTTCGGGAATGATATGGAAATCACCCTCGCTGTCGATGACCAGCATATCAAACAGTTTGCCGGTCACAGATTCTGATTTCCCGTTTACATTCAGTTTGATCTTGCGGGTATTGTCAGACGCGTCACGGATAAATTCACCCTGCCGTACGACATAACCCACGTCATTTTCATATTTGAAAAAGTCGCCGTTCATCGCCACGATCGCATTCTTGCTCTTGGCAATGTCCTCGCCCTTTGCCTGGCCGCGTCCGCTGTAAGTGTCCTTGCTCACCGCTGTCCGCAGCTGTGTGGCGTCATTGATTTTGATCCGGACCACCCAGACCTCATGCTTGATTCCCTTTTTCCGTCCTTCCAGGGCAGGCAGGACTTTGAAGCTCTTTTCAGAAGTCACCTCAATGGTGGAGTCCTTGTAACCGACAGCAGTCTTTCCGTCCATCGTCCAGTTATCGTCCTTGGGTTTCGTTCCGCCCTGGGTAAAATCCAGCGGCAGCTTTCCGCCTTCCGCGATCGACGGGCTGGAAAGGCCGACAGCCAGCGCCAGCAGCAACAGCAATGCGATAATCCAGCGAAAGGTGTTACGGTTCATATGATTTCCTCCTGTTCCGTTATTCCACGGCGTTTATAGGTGCAATCTCATACGGATCTTCCATGGTACCTGTCCCGGAAACAATCCGGTAACTGCCCTGGGTCAGGTACAGCGCCGGGCGGACGCCCTCGTTATCCCTGCCCACCTCAATCCGGCCAACCTGGCCGCCGTCCTTGGTGCAGACCGCCTGGTTTTTTTCGGTTGAGGCCTGGGATCTTCCCCACCAGGGACTGCAGGATCCGTATTTTGCCTGGAACACATAGAGCCGCTTTTCTCCCAGGGTGATATTCGCAGTATTGGTACTGTTCCTGACCTTCACCTTCGGATCCGGATACTCATTGGGATCGTATCCGTTATTCTTGATTGCCCACTCCGTTCCCCACGCCCTGACCGCAGGGTTCTCCTCTATCTGTTTAAGTGTCGGATTCTTCTTGGATGTCCACGCGCCAAGGCCGATGTCCTTATTTTTCATATCCTCGCGAGTAACCAGGAATACCTTGCCGAAGTTCTCACAAGGCTGCAGCATGGACATTTCCTCTTCGGTAAATGCGTCCTGCGCGAAAGTGGTATTCAGATAATTGCACAGCTCCGTCTGAGCGAAATCGCCTTTGAATTTGACATATTCGCCGCGGTTATTATGCAGCGCCCGCGCAAAAAGGATATACTCGCTGAGCAGGTACGCTTTTTCATCGTCCACCGTAAGCACCCGCCAGAGAATCGGTTTGATGCCTCCGTCCGCCGTCTGCGGATATTGTCCCAGATACAGGTATACATAGCCGTCTTCCTTGCTGTAACCGCGCAGCGCTTCCTCAGCGGAGCCGCAGGAAAACAGCAGAAGCAGCACTGTAGCCAGTGCCAGGATTGTTTTCCATTTCCGTCCGTTCATATTGGTTCCTTTCAACGCACTTATTCAATGTAATATTATACCATCTCAACTCTGTTTTGCATAGTGGGAATCTGGTTTTTCCGCGGAATCCTCAAGCTTTTTCAGACATTTCCATACATTGACATTTGGGGTTTTGAAGAGTAAAATAACTTAGACATGTGTCGTTCAAAGTACTGTATTGTATAAAACCAAAAGGCGGTTGATCATGGCCAACGAAAAGAAGCAGTTCCGGATCGCGTTCCTGACCGTGGACTGGAATTATGAGCTGGTTGAAAACACCCTTCATGGCTTACAGAAATATACCGTAGATCATCCTGACGTGCAGATCTGCGTATTCGATTGTTTCGGAAAAGATCTGGGAAACGATAAAGACCAAAGTGAATATGCCATTTTCAACCTGCCCGATCTTTCCACCTTTGACGGCATGATTGTCCAGAGCAATCAGATTGTCCTGAAGGAAGCGCGCCGTAAGGTTGAAAAGATGATTGCCGCCTCCGGCATCCCGGCCGTCTCCATCGGCTGCGAAATGACCGGCTGCCCGATGGTCTATTTTGACAACCGCCAGGCCCAGTATGAAATGGCGGAGCATATCATCCTGGAGCACGGTGCCCGCCGTCTGGTCTATCTGACCGGCAATATGGAAAACGGTTGCCCGGAAGGCCATGAACGTCTGGACGGTTTCCTGGACGCCTGCCGGGACAATCTAGTGCCGGAGGAGAACGTTGAGATCATCCGCTGCACCTGGCGGACCAGTGACGGCGCAAACGTCGCCCGGCTCTGGAAGCGGGAAAATTATCCCCTGCCTGACGCTTTTATCTGCGCCAATGACGAAATGGCCCTGGGCCTGATGGAAGTGCTGCAGGAAAACGGTGTCCGGATCCCGCGGGATGTTCTCGTCTGCGGCTTTGACAACCTTTCCAGCGCAGAACTGTCAAGTCCCCGCCTGACCACTGTCCACACCGACCACAGCAAGCTCGATTACTACGCCGCGGACGTCCTGATGGGGATCATCCGCGGGGCAGAAAAGAAGGATGTTTATTCCTTCGGTTTTGACCTGATCTGTTCCGAGTCCTGCGGTTGCCATAACGTGCCCAGGCGCGGCGTCATCCGCGATCTGTACTTTCAGCAGATGCGTTTCCTCCGTTCCTTCTATGTAGAACAGGACCAGATGGCGGAAGAACTGTTCGAGGCGGGCGACCTGCAGGATTTGATGCAGATCATCAGCAAGAATCATTCGATCTTCGGCTGTGACAATATCTATTTGTGTGTCAATGAATACTGTCTGGAAAACTATGACAAGAGCCTGTGGCCTGACCGTGCCGAGAATTTTGACAGGACGATGGTGCTTTCCGGTTACTGCTCGGAGCAATGTGAAGACAACGAGGCGTTCATCCGCTTTCCCACCAGCGAACTTTTGCCTGCAGACTTGATGTCAAAGGAACCTTTCCTGATCTTTTATCCTCTGCACTATAACACTTACTCTATTGGGTATATTGCCCTGAACGGTATTTGTGCCGCGGCAAAGCTGAACCTGCATGAGAGCATCCTCAACTTTCTGGAGATCGCCATTGAGAACGTGCGGAAGAAAAGCCTGCTCCATCACCTCAATGAGACGCTGGATGATCTGTATGTGCATGATGCGCTGACAGGGCTGTTTAACCGTTTCGGTCTCTCCCGTTTCGGCCAGCAATACTATGACGACATCCTCGCTGCCGACGGCTCTGTCCAGGTTTTGTTCATCGATATGGATGACATGAAATCCATCAATGACCGCTACGGTCACGATGCCGGCGACACTGCTCTGCGCGCGGCCTCCCGCATTCTTCGTGAGAGCTGCAGCCCAAGGGCTTTCGTCATGCGCTATGGCGGCGACGAGTTCATTATTATTGACACGGGCAGGAATGACCATCTTTACGAAGATATTCTGAAAGCAGCAGATGCGTATAACCAGTCATCCGGCATGCCGTTCAGGCTGGGGTTCTCCGCCGGTATCATCCGGTCGGATGTAACAGAGCGGCAGCCTGTTGATGACTGTATACGAAAAGCAGACACGCTGATGTATGAAATCAAGCAAAAGAAGAAAAAAAATGTTCCGGCGAAATAACCGCCGGAACTTTTTTGATCAGTCTTTCCTGATGGAGGTATCCCCGTCCTGACAACGGAAATATACCTTATACTTCTCCAGTTTTATCCCGTCTTTGGCGAATAGCTCGTCAATCGTCAGCGGCATATAGCCCTGCTCCTCCAGATAACGGACAATCAGCCTGGTGGATTCAGGAGTATTGGGCTTGATATCATGGCAAAGGATGATATCTCCATCCTGCAGCTTGTTCTTTACCTTCTGCAGCACCTGGGAACTCTTGATCCCGCGCCAGTCATAGGTGTCCAGGCTCCACTGGATATAAGCCCAGCCGACTTTAACCTCAACCATCCGGGGATACCTTCCGCCGGGCACCCGGTCATAACGGACCGGAATACCGATGGACTTGATCATCGCGGTATTGACTTTCTCCGGCATCCTGCGCAGCGCGGAATCGGAGGACTTGAGCACATTGCCGTGATGCCAGTTGTGCGAACCGATCGCATGTCCGTTATCGTGCTCCCGCTGTACCAGGAAACGGTTATCCTTGATCCTGTTGCCGACTACGAAAAATGTCCCTCGCGCTCCGGTTTCCATCAGAGCGTCCAGTACTTTCGGGGTATTCGTAACCGTCGGCCCGTCATCAAAGGTCAGCGCGCAGGTTTTGTAGTAAGCCTGATTATTGGTTTCCGTCTGACCATGCTCTGTCATCAGGCCACGGATCTCCGGGTAAAATAACGTGACATCCATCAGTGTGTAATGTTCCGGATACAGTGTTTCCGCCGGATAGTGCAGTACAAGGGACATGCCGTGAAGGCTGAACTCCGCTTCCTCCAGCGATTCCCGCATGCATAGTTTATCCAGTTTTTCTGCGTCAGGTTCTTCTTCAGGCCAGTAATTTGTCAGCGTTTCCCGGACACGTTCGCTGAGCAATGTCCAGGCTGTTTCATCGTCAAATACATCCGGCAGCATGATCCGTTCCCCGGTTTCCATGTTGTACGTCCTGGTTGTGAAGCACTGCATGGTCAGTTTCTGATGATAGGTAATCCTGGCCTGCACAACAAAGCTCATCCAGTGAAGCCCCGTCCGGCTGTAGCGGATTTCCACATCCAGGCGGCTGTTTCGTTTGCCGTTGTTCCCGGCGGACTTCAGCGTAGGTGCATATTCCTCTGCCCAGGCATCAGCTATGGCATTGATCTCTTCAGTCACTGCCGGATGGGCCGTTTCCACATGCCATACTTTCACCTGGGATTTATTTTTCTGCGTTGTCAGTTTCGCTTCATTGATCACTTTATGGCATTCCTGCAGGGTTTCCGCACCGGATACGGCAAACACAGATATCACAAGAAACAAACACATGACTGCCGCAGCTATGGTCTTTCCCGTTCTCATCGTGTTCTTTCCATCCTCCGTAAAGTGATGATTTATTATATGCAAAACAAAACTTCCGTGCAAGAAGCTATTCAGGCATGGCAAAAAAAGGAACAGAAACGACCAAATTCTCACTTCTCATTCAGAATGATTCAGAGTATAATACTTTTGTCCGTAACGTTCTCGACCGTTAGAGGGAGGTACGTCATGACAGATTTTGTCAGTACGTGGAATAAAGATTCTTTTCTGACATATCCCGTGGGGCCCCTGGGCCTCATAGCGATGCCCGGCACGGAAGAAATCGGTGAAAAGGTCAACAGCTGGCTGAAAAAGTGGCAGGACCATACAGAAGAATCCATGCCTGGTGATATGAGTACAACACCCGGAGCCGAAAGGCAGGATTTCCTGATTGATGTAACCTGTCCCCGTTTTGGAAACGGAGAAGGCAAAGGCATGATCAAGGAAAGCATTCGCGGCTACGATATGTATATTATCTGTGACCCCGGTGCCTACAATGTCGAATATAAAATGTTCGGCCGGACCGTTCCCATGAGTCCGGACGAGCATTTCGCCAACCTGAAGCGTATCATTGCCGCCATGGGCGGCAAGGCCAAACGGGTTACGGTTATTATGCCCATGCTTTACGAAGGCAGGCAGCATCGCCGGGCATCCCGTGAAAGTCTGGACTGTGCCATGGCCCTGCAGGAACTGGAGAATATGGGCGTCAGCAATATCATCACCTTTGACGCGCATGATCCCCGGGTGCAGAACGCCATACCCACTACCGGTTTTGAAAGCATCATGCCCAGTTACCAGATCTTCAAGGCTTTGCTCAAACGTGATAAAACCCTGAAGATTGACAAAAACCACATGATGATCGTTTCACCCGATGAAGGTGCCATCGACCGTAACATTTTCTATGCCTCCGTTCTTGGGCTGGATATGGGCCTGTTCTACAAGCGTCGGGATTACACCCGCATTGTGAACGGCCGCAATCCCATTGTCGCCCACGAATACCTCGGCGACAGCGTTGAGGGCAAAGATGTCTTTGTGGCGGACGATATGATCTCCAGCGGTGAGAGCATCATCGATCTGGCCCGTGAACTGAAAAAACGGAAAGCGAACCGGATCTTTGCCGGCTGCACCTTTGCCTTGTTCACCAACGGAATAGATGCTTTTGAGCAAGCCTACCGTGAAGGCATCATCGACCGCGTGATCTCCACCAACCTAACTTACCGGGATCCGGCGCTGTTTGATACAGAATGGTTCGTAGAAGCAGATATGAGCAAGTATATATCCTATATCATCGCCACCCTGAACCATGACCGCAGTCTCAGCCGGCTTCTGAATCCCTATGACAGGATTCATGCACTGATCAAACGTTACAACAGCGAGCAGACGGCTGCCGGTATTCGCCTAGTCTGATCTTGACCGAATGACAAAAACTACGCTCCGGGATCATTCCCGGAGCGCTTTATTATTCCTGGTTTACTGGCTGATCGGATCAATCATTGCCAGGGTTACCTTCAGGTCCACATATTCACCGTTTATGGAAGCCGGCAGGCCTTTCTCCGATATCTTCGCGGAACGGAAAACCTTCACCGCAACCTCATCGCCTTCCTTCAGTTCGCCGACGATCGCCATTTCCTCTTCCGTGGTAGTGATCACCTGGCCATTCACTTCCACCATGATATCGCCAACCTTCAGGCCGGCTTTTTCAGCAGGGCTTCCCTCTTCTACCGCGCTGATCAGTACGCCTTTGGGCAGCTGTCCGCCGGTATCTCCCAGGGTGCTTACAGTGATACCCATTCTTGGTTTGCCTACAAGGCCGGTACGCACTTCAGTTTCAGCGTCTTGTTTTTTCTCCTCGGGCTTTCCCTGTTCACTGTTGCCTGTTCCATTCAGAGCGGTTTCAATGACATCCTTGGCCTCATTGATCGGAATGCACATGCCGATGCTCTCAACAGCCGCATTGGAGCTGTAACGGGATCCGGTATATTTCAGGGTCGGGATACCAACCAGCTGCCCGGCAATGTTGAACATGCCCCCGCCGCTGTTTCCGACGTTGATAGCTGCGTCAGTCTGGATCATGCTGTTGACGATTTTGGTACTCCGGCCGTATTTGTCCAGGGTGCTGCCGTCTCCGGGAATCTCCCGGTCGATTCCGGATACGATACCTGCGGTTGCTGTACCGGTAAATCCAATCGCATTGCCGATATTCACTACCCAGTCACCGATCTGCAGTTCATCACTGTCTCCCAGCTCAACAGGATCCAGCGGAAGTCCGGGCACATTCAGGACCGCCACGTCCTTATCCTCATCAAATGCAGCAAGTGTGGCGTCATACAGATTATTCTCATCCCCGTCAATGGAGATTTTCAGGCTGTGGGCACCATCCACCACATGGTAGTTTGTCAGGACATACTCCTTGGCGATAACAACACCGGAACCGCTGCCATACTTAACTTCCTCAGAGGATTCCGGCTGGGTGTTACCATAGCCGTTTCCGCGGCCGTTTCCGAAGCCGCCGAAGTAGCTCCAGGGGAAATAATCATATCCGTCATAGCCGCCATAGTTGTTATTGACGATCTGATAATTGTTTACACCGACCACACTGTCGCGGACCTTCGCGATCGCTTCAGTGAAAGGTGAAGTCACGATAACCTTCGTTTCTTCTGCGACAGCTGCAGGACGCGCGCTGCCGAGAATCGTACCCGCAAAGACGCATACCAGCGCCAGGGCGATATAACCGATTGCTTTTTTACTCAGAATCTTTTTCATCTCAAAAACCTCCTTCCTGGTTTTCGAGGTGAGTATAACACCGCTTTTTGTCCGGAATATGAACGCAATGTTAACAATAATCCTGATTCACCTGTCATCAGCCGAGCCCTTTTTCAGCCAGGCCGATA
>Ga0310690_10009459_pt1 | contig 12221 bp, 13 predicted proteins | sample AusTroGonzalo_MG_2_FD_207661 | JGI IMG/M metagenome (GOLD analysis project Ga0310690, IMG submission 207661) | Bovine rumen microbial communities from tropical cattle in Woodstock, Queensland, Australia - Gonzalo_04 (v2) (version 2) | ecosystem: Host-associated > Mammals > Digestive system >...
CCGCGGAGGTCGTGGAACGACCTGACGATGGCGCAGACGATACCGATTGCAAGACCCATTCCGAGACCGATGGCCGTGATGTACACGGTGTTGGCCAATCCGGACAGGATGAGCTGGTAACGGTCCTTCTCGAAGAAGTTCTTGACGATCTCGGACCACAGCCACTCGAAGAAGTTCTGTCCGGAACCGGACTCCCCTCCGGATGATGCTGTGTAATGGTCGATGACCTGGATGGCCTCCAGCGCCTCGGGGTGAGCGGAGAAGTATCCGGGCTTCTCCGGGTCGTAGCTGATGCTTCCATAGTATGCGTAGATGTCGGCTATGACCCCGGTCTCTGTCAGATACCTCAGGGCCCTGTTGGTGTAGTCCAGCAGCTTGGTGTCGGCCTTGTTGAATACGAACGCGTACTCCTCGGCCTCCGCTCCGGGAAGCTCTACATCGAGGATCATGAGCTCGTTGGGGTGAGCCTCCACATATGATACCGCTACCAGATCATCGAGGATGGCGAATCCGCTGTGCTTGGTGAGGATGCTCTCCACCACATCTGTGTATGTGTTGTACGGCGTGACGTACGCATCACCGAAGACATCGGCGGCGAGATAGTATCCCGTTGTACCCGATTCGACGGCTATGGTGATCTCCTGTAGCTCCTCCCAGCTTGTGGCCGATGCCAGAGGACTGTCCTTCAGGAGAAGCACGTTCTGATGGGCCACGGCGTAGGTGTCCGAGAAGTTGATGGACTGCTTCCTCTCCTCCGTCACGGTGAATCCGGAAGCTCCGACATCGTACTGCTTGGACTGTATGGCGTTGATGATGGAGTCGAACTCCATGAAGTTGAAGTTCACGTTGAAATCCATGGTCTTCCCGATGGCCTTCCAGATGTCCATATCGATGCCTTCGAAGTCCGAGGCCACGGTATAGTCGTACGGAGGGAAATCGGGGTTGGTGGCGATCTGCACCGTCTCCTTCATCTGTCCGGGTATGTAGTGGACGAGGACCGGGAGCTCGGCGAGCTTCTCGGGATGGGCGGAGAAGTATCCTGGCTTCTCCGGGTCGTAGCTGATGCTGCCGTAGTAGGCGTAGATATCCCTGATGATGCCCCTGTCCTCGAGATAGGTCATGGCCATGTTGGTGTATCCCAGCAGTTCCGTGTTGGCCTTGTTGAATACGAACGCGTACTCCTCTGCCTCCGCCCCCGGGAGCTCGACATCGAGGATCATGAGCTCGTTGGGGTGCGCTTCCACGTAGGATACAGCGACAAGATCGTCGAGGATCGCGAAATCGGCGTGCTTGGTCAGAACGCTCTCGACCACATCGGTGTATGTGTTGTAGGGTGTGACCTGGGAGTCTCCGAACACGTCTGCCGCAAGATAGTATCCTGTGGTACCGGACTCGACTGCGATCAGCTTATCCGTGAGCTGCTCCCAGCTGGTGGCCGATGCCAGAGGACTGCTCTTCAGGAGCATGACGTTCTGGTGGGCGACCGCGTACGTGTCGGAGAAGTTGATGGACTGCTTCCTCTCCTCCGTCACGGTGAATCCGGAAGCTCCGACCTCGAACCTTCCGCTCTGGATGGCGTTGATGATGGAGTCGAACTCCATGAAGTTGAAGTTGACGTTGCTGCCGAGCACTGCACCGATGGCCTTCCAGATATCCATGTCGATCCCCTCGTAGCTTCCTGATACGGTGTAGTCGTATGGAGGGAAGTCGGGGTTGGTGGCGATCTCGATGGTGTACTTGTCCGTGGGCTTGTAATGGGCGATGACGTCGATCTCCGAAAGCTTCTCCGGGTGAGCGGAGAAGTATCCGGGCTCATCCGGATCGTAGTTGATGCTTCCGTAGTAAGCGAAGATCTCGTCGATAACGCCTGTTCCCTGCAGGTACTCCAGTGCCTTGTTGGTGTACTGGAGCATCTGGACGTTGGACTTGTTTATCGTGAAGGCATACTCCTCCACCTCGCTGCCGGGGATGTAGATCTCAAGCATCTTCAGCTGGTCGTACTTGTCGACGAAGGACTGAGCGACCAGGTCGTCCAGGATGGCCAGGTCGCAGTATCCGGATACGACTGCCTGGATGGTGTCCGTGTATGTGTTGTATGGTTTGACCCAGTCGTCGCCGTATACGTCCGCGGAAAGGTAGTAGCCGGTGGTACCGGACTCGACGGCGATCTGCTTGCCGTTGAGGTCCTCCCAATCGGTGATGTCCGCAAGGGGGCTGTTCTTCATCACGACCACGGTCTGATGCGCCGTGGCGTATGTGCTGGAGAAGTTGATCTGCTCCTTCCTTTCATCGGTGACGGTGAATCCGGAAGCTCCGACATCGAATCTTCCTGCCTCTATGGCGTTGATGATGGAATCGAAATCCATCACATTGAAGTTCACTTCGCAGGCCAGCGTCTGTGCGATGGCCTTCCAGATATCCATATCGATGCCTTCGTAGCTCTCTGCCACGATGTACTCGTACGGAGGGAAATCGGGATTCGTCACGACCTGGATGGTATATTTCTGGTCGGCCTCGACATCCGGTGATGCCACATTGACTAGGCCGGCGACTATTACCAAGGTCATAGCCAATGCCACGATCTTTACTTTGGTGTTGGTCTCCACTTTATCTCAACCTTCTGCTAAAGCAGATTGTATGGCCAGCGCCAGTGTGTTCACTCTTAATAATGATGATGTAAAAAAATGGAGATGTTCCGTCCCTTTGGGATGATCGCTCAATACGCTTTTATCCACCCCGTACGATGACTTCATACCATGACCGAGGACATCCGCGAAGAACTGGGCCTGGTGCAGATATACACAGGCAACGGCAAGGGAAAGACCACCGCTGCTCTGGGGCAATCCCTCAGGGCCGCAGGAAGAGGTCTGAACGTCCTTTTCTTCCAGTTCCTGAAACCGGATGCGGGATACGGCGAGCAGAGGATGTGCGACTGCATCGACAACATCACCCTCGTATCGATGGGTCTTCCCCATTTCATCGGCAACAATCCCAAGCCTGAGGACTTCGAGATGGCCCATCAGGCATTGAGGAGGTCGGAGGAGCTTATCGGTTCCGGGAAGTATGACGTCGCAGTTCTTGATGAGGCCATGAACGCCGTGCGCCTGGGGCTTATCACGTCGCAGGAGCTCATCGATTCCCTGGAGAAGAGACCCAAGCACGTGGAGATCGTCCTGACCGGAAGAGGGATGACCCCTGAGCTCGAGGAATACGCTGACCTCATCACCGAGATGAGACTCGTCAAGCACCCTATGGACAAGGGCGTCGGTGCCAGGAAGGGCATCGAGTACTGAATTCTGGGGATCCGTTCGCAGGATCGGAAAAAACAAGAGGAAAAGGTTCCCGTCGGGAGACCGACGGGAGTTTTAGTTTCAGTTCTTCTGAGTCACAAGCGAGCTGTTCTTCAGGGAGATCTTGACGTCACCGGCTCCGTATCCAGGAACATCTTCAGCAGGAACCTCCTGGAGAGGAACATATCCGTCGATCTCGAAGATGATGTCTCCGGCGTGGATGATTTCTGCCTCGTAGCTCTCTCCACCATCTCTATCGAAGACGATCTTCTGCTTGATGCAGTCGACCTTTCCATATACAGGGTGCTGGATGCTGACCATGGTCCTGTCGGAGAGAGTGTAGTTGTAGCCCTCTTCCACAATCTGTGCTGTGAATGCCTTGAAGGAGATTATAGAAAGGAACTGAGTAAGGCTGACGGGATCGTCTTCGTTACCCTCAATGATGACCTGATCCTCGAAGACGGACTTTACAGTCTCTGTGAAAGATGCGGTTCCGACGTCGTGCTTGGTGGTAATGAGTGCCCAGGTGTCTCCATCGAGGTGGTATGCGACTTCCTGGTTCAGGATTTCCGTGATTCCGAGTGTTACTTCTTCGGAGTCAGAGACTATATCGAGCGAGTGTCTGACATAGCTTCCGTTTACAACCTCCTGATCCTCAATGGCTATGGTGAGGTCGAGGTTGGTACTGATGAGTTCAGAGACGATGCTCATGATTCCGAATGTAGTCTCAGTCTTGTACACGATGTATGTCGCGGGATCCACGTAGATTTTGGAGGAAGCGATTCCGAGTCCACTATAATCATAGATGTCAAGTGTCAGAGTCCTCCCATCATATGTGATTTCCTTAGTTCCGATCTTCTGGCCGAGCTCCTCAGACCTATAGAGGGCTGCGAGCAGAATCTCAGGTTCGATGTCTGTCTCTTCTGTAACGTTTGTTGCGTTGATGCCGATGTCGAGGGAGATGTTGTCTCCTGCAACGACATTATCCTTAAGTACGTATACGTTCGACTGAGGCGCTGGCTGGTTGCCGGGCTGAGTCAGGAAGTATACTCCGACTGCTGCGACTGCGATGATCACAACAGCGATGACTGCGATGACTTTCGAGTTCATGCCAGACAAATGCCGTTGAAATTATTAAAATAGTTCTGAATTATTAACTATTGGATTATACATCCAACTGCCAGACTTCCAAAGAATGCCCTGCTAGAAACACGATCGAAAGAACAAGAATGGGGTCGGGAGAGGGGATCGAACCCCCGTATGCGGATCTGCAGTCCGCCACATAGCCACTGTGTTACCCCGACGCTGGGCACTATGATTGGTTTTTTCTATATAATCATAACTGGACGGGCCCAACGGGGTTCAATGCCTCTTCAAAGCCTCGTCGCCTTTACGTAGCGCGTCCATCCCTGCCTTCATGTCCCCTTTCTTGAGAAGGAGCTCCCCCAGCTGATACCAGCTCTTGGCGTCGTCGGGATTGATCTCCAAGCGTAGCTTGAGATGCACTATGGCATCGTCGGACTTGCCTTTGGCTGCCAGCGTCTTGCTGTACTCGCGGCCGTTGGTCTCCTCGTCCCTTACGCGCATCATCTCCATGCGTGCCTTGTTAAGTATTACGTTCACGGCGTTGTCCGAGATCCAAGGATATCTGCTCTGGATGAGCTTCTTGAAAGGAGGTATCTCCTCCTGGACCAGCTCGCACTCCCTGCCCTTGAAGAGCTTCCTGGGAACGTCCACGGTCATACTTCCGTGGACCACCGTGATATGGTCGGCCTGGGTCATCCCTCACCTGAACTTGACGACGCGTCCGCACGCGTCCCTTTTGGAAACACCGAACTCGGTGAGCTTGGAGATCTGATCCTTGTTGAAGACGGGTCCGTCCCTGCATACGCGCTGGTCGTCCATGACGCAGCACCCGCAGACGCCTGCTCCGCACTTCATATACCTCTCAAGGGAGAGCTGGCAGTCCTGGTCCAGCTCCTCGCATGCCTTGTAAGTGAAGTACAGCATGACCTCCGGTCCGCATGCGACGATTGCGTCGTACCTCTTGTCCTTGAGCTTCTCCCTCATCAGCTGCACGGCGTTGCCGTGGAACCCGGCGCTTCCGTCGTCTGTGGCTATCCAGAGGTTGGAAGCGTGCTCCCTGGCGGTATCCAGCATGATCAGGTCCTTGTCGGAGCGGGCGGCGATTATGGTATCGGCGCCTGTCTGGACCACAGCCGGCATGACCGCAGCGGTACCGACGCCTCCTCCGATGATGAGGATATTCCTGCTGCTCAGGTCGAATCCGTTGCCGAACGGTCCCCTGATGGAGAGCCTGTCGCCCTCCTTGAACTCATGGAGCCTCTTGGTGGCATCCCCGATGGCCTTGACGGTGATGGTCTTGGTATCCTTCGTGATCCCTGATACCGACATGGGGATCTCGTCGGTCCCCGGGATCCAGATCATGATGAACTGGCCGGGCCTAACCTCGGCATCCCAGTCGAAGACGAAGGTCTTCGTGTCATACGCCTCCTGTATGACCTTCTTGATCGTGACGATATCACTCATGTGCCGCCCCCACCATGGATTCTATAGATTTGTACCCGTACTCCTCCATGAATGCGGAGAGTCCGGTGTTGATCTGCTCGAACACATCGAGCCCTTTGGTGCCTACTGCGCTTCCCACCTGGAATGCGCTGGCGCCTGCCATTATGTATTCTGCGGCATCCCTCCAGCAGGATATCCCTCCGACTCCCACGAGAGGGATGTCCAGCACGGTGCTCAGGTCGTATATCGCCCTGACTCCGACGGGCTTCACGGCATCGCCGGACAGCCCGCAGAACTTGTTGCTCATTATCGGCCTGGCGAACTCCGGGGAGATGACCATAGCCTTCAGCGTGTTGATCGCCACCACGGCGTCCCCTCCGGCCTCCTGCACTGCGAGGCCTATCTGCGTCAGGATGTGGGTGTTGGGCGTGAGCTTGGCCCATACCGGGATGGATACCGATGATTTGACTGCTGAGACGATCGCTTTGACCATCGCGGGGTCGGTCCCGACCTCCATGCCGTATCCCTTGGCGTGAGGGCATGACAGATTGAGCTCCACTGCGCATGCTCCGTAATCCTCCATCTTTGCGGCCAGCTTGGAGAAGTCCTCCGGACCTGCTCCGTAGATGGATCCGATGACCTTGCCCTTGGGAACGGCCAGGTCCATCTCCTCCTTGAAGAGGTCGATACCCGGGTTCGGAAGGCCCATGGCATTGACGTATCCGCCCCTGACCTCCATGAAGCACGGGTTGTCATGGCCGGGCTTGGGCTCGAGTCCGATGGATTTCGTCACGACCGCGCCCGCTCCGGATTCCAGAACGCGTACCAGGGATTTCCCCGTCTCATCCATAATGCCGGAGGCGATCATACCTGGCCTCTCCAGGCCGACGCTCCCTACTTTGGTCTTCAAGGACACCATGATTGACCGATTACTTCCTCTCTTATTATTTCTACCATGGATACGCTTATTAACGGCCCCAAGGATTGATGAGCATGGATGCGGGATCGGTCAGGAAGGACTTCCCTACTGTTCGCAAGGGGCTCGGGATCTATCTGGATAATGCCTGCCAGACGCTCAGGCCGGACCAGGTCATCGAGGCCATGGACCGGTACTACACCGAATATCCCGCGTGCGGAGGGCGCAGCGTCCATTCCATGGCCACCAAGGTTTCAGTGGCGGTCGATGACTGCAGGTCATCGCTGGCATCCTTCTTCGGGACGGACGATCCCGACTGCTACATATTCACGAAGAACGCCACTGAAGGTCTGAACACCGCTGCCTTCGGTCTCGGATTGAGGAAGGGGGATGTTGTCGTCACAACGGATGCAGAGCACAACTCCAACCATGTGCCCTGGCTGCAGCTCAGGGAGACCGTCGGGATAGAGAGGAGGTTCTCGAAATCGGGACCTTCCGGCGAGTTCGACATGGAATCGTTCAAATCATGCATGGACAGGAACGTGAAGGTCGTGTCCGTCCAGCACTCCAACAACGTCACCGGATGCTCCGTACCTGTGAAAGCGGTGACGGAGGTCGCGCACGACTACGGCGCGACGGTCATTATCGATGGGGCCCAGGCGGCTCCGCACATGCCCGTGGACCTTAAGAGGATCGATGCGGACATCTACTGCTGCTCCATGCACAAGATGCTGGGGCCCAGCGGGATGGGCGTGATGTACGGTAAGAGGGAGGTCCTGGAAAGGATGAGGCCCCTGACCTTCGGCGGAGGGACCGTGGGATTGGCCACGTACGACAGTGTGACATCCGCTCCGATCCCGGACAGGTTCGAGGCCGGACTCCTGAATTACGCCGGGATCATCGGTACCAAGGCGGCCATCGACTATCTGTCCAAGATAGGCATGGATGAGGTCGAGGCCTGGGATACCGCTCTGATGAAGAGGGCCATGGGCAACCTGGAGGATATCAGGAACCTGCACTTCGTCGGTCCGGAACAGCCCGGGAAGAGGTGCGGGGTGCTGTCGTTCAACATCGACGGGCTCGTATCTCATGATATCGCCATGATGCTGGACAGCATGTCCGGCGTTATGATCCGCTCCGGTATGCACTGTGCGCATCCGTTCTATGTATCCAGGGCGGTCGACGGGAGCGCCAGGGCATCCACATACATCTACAACACGCCCGAGGAGATCGATATCTTCACGGATACGGTCAGGAAGATAGCAGAGACGTTCGGCGAGTGACCACCAGGATATCGTCGCAGTCCAGGGTGAATTGCCCGTCATACGTCGTCATCGCTATGTGCTTCCCCTTCTCGCTTATCAGTTCCACGAATCCGTCGTGGACGGCCATCGTGTATCCTTCCGGAAGTATCCTGGACCCTTCCAGGATGATCGTATCGTTCCCGGACGATTGGAACACATCCATCATGTACGCCAGCCTCTCGGCCAGCCTGTCGTCCATCTCATCCGTGTCCCCGTCATATATCGCTCCGAGAGCGCCTGAGACGGTGAGGATAAGGGCTGTCCCGCATACGCACAGGACCACCCTGGATATGGTGAACTCTATCATAGCCTCTCGACCACCACGCCGTTGCCTTCGGGGTCGTTGTGGATCGATAGGAACACAGCTCCTCCCAGAGACATGGTGCTCCCTGTGACCGGGGACGATACGAACACCCTTCCGACCTGATGGCCTTCGGACATCGCGCGTATCGCGGTGCCTTCGGCCCCGCCTATCTCCAGATATCCGTGATCCGGTATGTCCAGCATCAGGGATACCTTGTATCCAGGGCCCTTGGACCCTACCCTGTCTATCTGGTCGCCCAGGATGTCCGCCGCGGCCACCAGCTGCCTGGTCTCCACATCCTCGTTGATTATGTCCACGGTGTTCATGATCCCAGGCACCATGAGGGCGATTATCATGAACGATACGGTCAGCTTGATAGGCAGACTGATTATCCCCTTCCTGGACTGGATCATCTGATCAGCCCCTCGACCTCCTCAACGACCTTGTCGTAGCCGGATTTGAAGGCCACGATCGAGAGCTTGATCGAGCTTATGGGATACTTCTCCAGAGTCCATCCGGACAGCGTCGCGTTCCCTTTGGAATCCGTGGTCAGCAGATATTGCGACTGGTCCGACGGAACAGCCTGGGTGTTCGAAATGTATACCGTCACGCCCTGCATGGGCTCGTTGTTCTCGTTCAGCACGCACACGTGGATGTCGGGGATGTTCCCGTCCTGAATGATGACCACGTTCTCCTCTATGCCTATGGTCCTGATGTAATGGGGCGTGTCGATGTCGCCCATCCAGTCCATTATCACGGCGCTGCCCATGGTGGCCACCATGATGACTATCATTAGCTGGAGCGGTAGGCCTTCTATTCCCCCTCTCCTGTTGAATCTCAAATCTCCGAGCAAGATATCACTCGGGGATGCTTTCGCGGGGATGGTTAAAAGGCGGGGGCGCTGCGGTCAGTGTTGCGATCCCAAGGGGATCCTTTCCAGGACCGTGTGCTTGGCGCCCTGGGAGCCCAACTCGGAGCGCATAACGAGTATCTCGTCGCACAGGAATGATTCGAACTCCTTGGATGAATACTTCTCCAGGAATCCGTCGATCTTTGCAGGACCCTTGCACCTCCCGACGGTGATGTGGCTCTTGAAGGGCTTGTCGTCGAAGTCTATGCCGACTGAAGAGAGATTGGCTGAGATCCTGTCGGCGATGGTCGTGAGCCTGTCCTCCGGCTTAGCTCCTATCCACACGACGGAGGGTCTCCTGGCGTTAGGGAAGCATCCCGCGCCTGCTATCGTTATCGTGAAGGGATCGATGTCCCGTACCGCATCGGCAACGCACTTGGCCACCTTCTTGGTCTTGCCGTCGTCGATATCCCCGATGAACCTCACGGTTATGTGCATCTGCGATATCGGAGAAGGACGGACGTTGTCCGTGAGCTTCAGGTCCGTCAGGACAGGCTGGAGGACCGAAGGGTCCTTGACAGGTATCGATAGGAACATCCTGATCTTCATTGCATCAGCTTCTTCTTCACGTCTTCCAGCAGACCTCTGCATCCTCTAGAGATGTCGGCGTATGCCTTGTCGAAATCCAGGGTGAAATACGGATCGTCCACGATGCCTCCGCCGGCGTAGTCCATCAGGAGCTTCACGGTGCACTTGCCCGGGTTAGGGCACATGCGGTTCACGAACCTCAGGTTCTGGTCGTCCATGACTATGACGTAATCGTAGTAGGTGAAGTCGCTCTATACCAGCTGCCTGCTCCTCTTCCCTGCGCAGGAGATCCCGTGCCTGAAGAGAACCTCTGCGGAACGCCTGTCCACTGGATCGCCGATGTGCTCCCCGCTGGTCCCGGCGGATTCCACGTTGACCTTCCCTGCCAGGCCCTCCTTCTCGACCATGTCCTTGAAGACGAACTCGGCCAAAGGGCTGCGGCAGATGTTTCCGTAACAGACGAACAGGACTCCTACGATCATGTGCTTCGGCCAACTGCTTGGATGTAAATAAACCAGCGTTCCGATTTTTATAGATGGAAACCTTACTCGGCATCATGCAGGGAAAGATGTCGACACAGGACAAGATCGTCAACGCAATGCCTTTCATCGCGTTCGGGGTCATCGCCGTCCTGGCAGTCGTTTTCGTTTTCTTCAGATGAATATCTGAGGTCTTTCATTTAGGTCGGGCATCCCGGCCGTATAACATCCCAGGTTCACCCTTGCGGATCTGGCCGATTACGGACTATAGGAAATCTAAAAGGGATAAATGGGGGGCTGCGCCCCCGGTTTATGATCAGAGTCCGGCGTTCCTCATCTGGAGGAGCGCCCTCTTGGATGCCAGGTTTCCGCCTGCGGCACCCTTGTTGAACCACTTCTTCGCCTCGACCGGGTCCTTCTCGGTACCTACTCCGTCCAGGTAGCAGCGTCCTACGATGAACATCGCATCCGGATCGCCGTTGTTGGCCGAGAACAGATACGACTGGAACGGGGACTCGTCGCCCTTGAGCTCGATCCTCTTTCCGGTGGCTCCCTCGACAATCTCCCTGGACACCACGTGTCCCTGCTCTGCGGCGCGGGTGTACCATACAAGGGCCTTCTTCTCGTCGGTCTTGGTACCGATGCCGTTGGCGTAGCAGTATCCGGTGTAGTACTGGCAGAGGACGTTTCCGTTCTCTGCCCCCTTGGAGAACCACTCGAACGCCAGCTTGTCGTTCTTGTCGGTTCCGACGCCTTCGAAGTATCCGTATGCGACGTGGTACTGGGATTTGCCGAATCCGTTGTCAGCCAGCTTCTTGTGGAGCTCGAACGCCTTCACGGGGTCCTTGGATGTTCCCCTTCCCTTGGAATATGCTTCTGCTACGGAGAACATGGCCTTCATGAAGTTGTCCTCTGCGGCGCGGTTGAGCCAGTCGAATGCCAGCTCGTTGTTCTTCTCCACTCCCTTGCCGAGAGCGTAGGCGGTACCGATGTTGTAGCATGCGATGGTGTTGCCGTGTGCTGCGGACATCTTGTAGTACTCCAGCGCCAGCTTGGCATCCTTCTTCACACCGATTCCCTCGGATAGGTTGTCGCCGGTGACCAGCTGGGCATATCCGTCGCCCAGGTCCGCGGCCCTTCTGAACCATTCTGCGGAGAGCTTGACGTTCTTGGGGACCTGCTTGCCCTTGGCATACAGCTGACCGAGCATGATCATGGCATCCGTCTGTCCGAAGGATGCTGCCGCCTCCAGGTCCTGGATCCCCTTGTCCCTGTTCTTGTCCTCTCCGACACCGCCCAGGTAGCACCTGGCGATGCCGTACATTCCGTCGCGGCATCCGCGCATCACTGCCGCGGTATACCATGAGTTGGAGTAGCTGCCGTCCTTGTCGACCCCGATACCGTCCATGTAGCACCTTCCCAGGTGGTACATGGCGTCCGCGGATCCCAGACTGACCGCTTCATCATAGAGAGCGAATGCCTTCTTATGGTCGCGCTCGACACCGAAACCGTACTCATAGCACTTCGCCAGCGCTATGTAGGCGGGAACGAACTTCTTGTCAACGAGCCCCTGGAGCATCTCCGCTCCCTTGGCGCGGTCCCTCTTGACGCCTGTGCCGTTGAGTGTACAGACAGCGAGCTGGCAGGACCCGTAGAGGTCCCCCATGGCGTCCGATTTGGCGTACGCCTCGTACGCCTTCGCCGGGTCGAAATCGGTTCCGACCCCGAGCTCGTAGAGCTTCCCGAGGACGTATGCGGCATCCGCATCCTCCCCGGACCTGTTTAAGAAATATTCGAAAACCGCCTTGTCTTCGGGCGTGTCGTGCGTTTCGTAGTAGTTGAGCAGCGCCAGATATGCATCCAGGTTTCCTTTCAGAGAGGCACGGAAGAACCACATCGGGGCCTCGTTGGCATCCTTTCCAACGACCATCCCGTTGCTGTAGCACAGACCGATAACGAAC
>Ga0310690_10009462_pt1 | contig 12218 bp, 11 predicted proteins | sample AusTroGonzalo_MG_2_FD_207661 | JGI IMG/M metagenome (GOLD analysis project Ga0310690, IMG submission 207661) | Bovine rumen microbial communities from tropical cattle in Woodstock, Queensland, Australia - Gonzalo_04 (v2) (version 2) | ecosystem: Host-associated > Mammals > Digestive system >...
CGATGGCGAACCAGATGTTGTACCAGTGCGAGCCACCGACGAAAATCCAGACAGCGCCCAGCGCCAGCACGCCCCAGACGCGGGTATATCGTACCAGCAGATAAAAGAGCGGTGCCATCAGGCAGGCGATGATCAGGTCGCGGATAAACCACAGCGACAGGTTGACAGGCCCCGTCCAGAAGACGAACAGCGGATGCTTCCAGTCGTCGCCGAAGAAACCCGACATCATGGAAGGTGCGTAGCGGTAGGCCAGCCAATAGCACACAAAGGCGAAGCAGTTGGCAATGAGATACGGAATGACTAGCGAGAAGACGCGCTTGCGGCTCTTGTTCAAAAAGTACCGGGCATCCGGTCTGGCCGGGACCTTGTAGAAATACAGGAAACCCGACAGGACGAAGAACAGCGGGACACAGACCGACGTGAGACCCATCATCCCGCGGGAGAAGACATCGAACGCCGCCGAACGGCCTTCCATGCCCACTAGTTCCGCGTGACGGAACACAATGCCCACCGTCAGGATTACCTTCAGCAGGTCGACGAATTCCAGGCGATTTTCCGTTTTCTCCGTCATGACAACAATTCCTTGAAACAGGCCTCCCACTGCGCCATCACGGCCGGTTCCGAATAGGTCTTGGATATCATTTTCGCCCCGTTGGACATGCGCTCCAGAAGGGCAGGGTCTTCCATCACCCGCTGCATCGCAGCGGCCAGGGCCGGAATGTCCCCTTCCTTGACCATCAAGCCGTTTTCTTCCGGCCGGATGATGTCGCGGGGACCGCATAGAAAATCGAAACACACCACCGGCAGGCCAATGGCCATCGCCTCGATCATCACCATCGGAAATCCCTCGTAGTGCGAACTCATGGCCAGGAAATCGCTGGCCGCATACTCCTTGAAGATCTCGCTGGTCGGCTTGTTGATATGAGCCGAGTCGCTGATGCCCAGCTGGACGGTCTTGTCCTTGAGCAGCTGCTCCCACTCCCCTTGTCCGAAAATGTCGAGCCGCCAGGTCTTGCGCAAAGAGGCCGGAATCATAGACCAGGCCTCCAGCAGCCGGTCGAAGCCCTTCTGGTAGTCGAGCCGTCCCACGGCGATCACCCGGTGATTTCCGGTCGTATGCTGCACGTCAGGAATATTCAGGGCGGCATTGGGAATCACCTGCAGATTGGGCAGGGCGCCCCAATACCCGGCATCTTCGTTCGTCAACACCACAAACTTGTCGAAACGCCGCACGATCTTTTCGTCCTGGCGGGTCCGCCACTTGTCGGCCAGTCCCAGCAGGCCGCTGCGGTTGTACTGCAGCCGGAAATACTTATTGAAATGCAGTTCCAGCACCTTCTTGCTGCCGTCCGGGATATCCGGAATGAACGAAGACTCCGACGGATAAAGCGATACCACGATATCGGCCTTTTCTTTCATCAGCAATTCTGTCAACTTCCGGCAGTGGACCTTCCGCTTGCGGAGATACGACAGGGTCTTGGCAATGGGGTTGCGTCCCTTGTCTTCCTTGTAGTTGATGCCCAGATCCACCATCCGGACTTCAGGCGGAAAGGCATAGAACGGTGGCCGGCCGTTCTGGTCAGTGGTCACGAGCATCAGCTCGCAATCACCCCGGGCTGCCCACCAACGCAGTTTGTTGAGCAGCACCCGTTCCATTCCGCCCGGGTTGTACACGTCCGCCATGCAGTAAATCAACTTCATACGACAACTGTCTCTGTTTCCGGCAGGACTTCTTCTTCCTCTTCCCTGTTTCCGGGAATGCACATCAATAAGGCGTCGATAAAGAAGATATCGGTCGTCACCTTGAGCCAGATGATGAAAGTCAGTGCGACCAGCAGCAGGGAGGTGATCCCGAACTTCCGGTATTTCCGGTTCAAGGTCAGATGGACATAAAGGAAAAAGATGGAGAAGAGCGTCAACCCGATCATCCCGCAGTAGAAGATGAAATTGCAATACCCGATGTCCGTGTCATTTTCAAAGACACCATAGGTTCCCCGGCCAATGATCCAGGTCCGGGTATCCGTCGGCCAAACCCACATTTTGCTCAGCTCATCGGTCGAATTCGTGCGGAATTCTCCCGTTTCAGCCCAATTGAAGAAGGCCTCGAAGCCAAAGCGCAGATACCCTTCAAACGTCGCATTGGTCCGGAACAGGTAGATACCCAATAAGATCAGCAATACAAACACCAGCAGAAAAACGATAAAGATACGCATCATCCGCAGGGTAATAAAGCCTCCCTGGCGCAATCTGACAAGAGACAGGATCATGTAAGCCAGGCCCAGCGAAGCACCGACCATCGTCGTGCGGGAGATCACGACACCGATAATCGTAATGATGGTGAAAGCAATCAGATCGGTAGTTTGATACAAACCTCTTGCGTGAACCGCCGGATCGGTTGAAAACTGATGGGCTATCATTACCAGAATGACGGAAAAACGAATACCGGCAGGATCGAGGGCCGCACCGATGCCATACATACGTCTGTGTTCCCTGTAATATTCGTTCCCCGCCACGACCCGGTCGACCAGATCGCTGAAACCAGGATTGTTATCGATCAGCACGGCGGAGACGCATTGAAAAACACCCACGATGGCCAGATAACGGATCAACAGGCCGATGTTCACTTCCCCATAGCCGATGCGAAGCGCGGCATACACTCCATACGCTCCTGCCATCCAGGTGAGGAAGGAAACGATGTAGGAGGCGTAGTCCATCTCGTATGTCCCGGCGACAGTCACGCTGTAGAGACACCAGACGGAGAAAACCGCCGCAAGCAGCGTCGCACCAACCGTGGAGCGGGATACCTCTCCCGCCCGCCTCGTAATGCTGTCGAATAAAAAAGCCGCAATGCCGAACACGCCTACAAGTATTTTGGAATTGAGCGCGAACGGAAGAAATGTAAATGAGATGGGGAAGAGATAAAAACTCGTCACCAACATCAAAACGATACCCCTGAAAGCCCGCTTGAACATCTATCGGATCAAGAACTTGTAGAGTAGTTGATGCACCAGCAAATAGTAGAGCCGTACACCCGCCCAGCAGCGCCGGGCTGCCATTCCCTGCAGGATGCGGGTATGGCGGGGAAGGTCGGCCGCAGCGGTCGCCCGGACATTGGCTTCGGGAAACCAACTGTACCAGGTCTCGTAGTCGCTGCGCCGGCTGCTGATCAGCAGCGGGCGCTTGAGATAAAGCTGCAGGTCGGCGATGGCGTCGGGATTGGCTTTGGCAAACGCGGTTCCTGGAAAATCGCGGGCGAATTCCGCCAGGTTGCTTTCGATCTGTGCCCGCCTGGCGGGTGCGAAGCTGCGGCTGATCGACGAACTGTTCGCGGCATTCCAGCGGTAGAGCGACTCGTGGATCTGGACCACCTTTTCTGCATGGAGGAAACAGCGCAGGACAAACTGCATATCTTCCCCCATATCAGCACCGTCGATAAAACGGATACCTTGTTCTTCTACGAGCGACCGGCGGATCAGGAACAGCCAGAGGTTCCAGCGCGAGGCCCCACCTGTCAGCTGCGACAAAGCCTGGACCGGATGATCATAGTCGGCCTGCCGCATGTAGCGTCCCCCTTTTTCCATACCCAGGGTCCAGTCCCAACCTACGATGTCGGCAGGGCCGTCGGGCGTCTGTGCCGCCTCGACCGCATGGGCCAGCATGTCCGGTTCCAGCAGGTCATCGGCATCGGCGAAAGCCAGATATTCTCCTGTCGCGACCTCCAGCGCCCGGTTGCGGGCAGCCGCCGCGCCCTGATTCCGCTCCTGGCGAATCAGCTTGCAGGCCAGGCCACTTTCTGCACAAAAGGCTTCCAGCAACGCCAGCGAGCCATCTTTCCCGGCATCTTCCACGAAGATGACTTCGAAGTCGCGGAAGGTCTGGGCACCGATGCTGCCCAAAGTGGCCGGAAGGGTTCTTTCGGCGTTGTAGACAGGCATGATCAGGCTGACTTTCATCGTTTTGCCAATTCCAGGATCCGGGCGATGAAAGCCGGATCGGAGCTATTGAATTTCCGGGCGAAAAAGGTCGGTGCCGCCGCCAGATAGTCGTAATCTTCCATCGACCAGTCCTTGAGCTCATCGCCCCGCCATCCGATCGTGCGCATGCAGCCGATTCCGTCCATCTCGATATTGTACAGATTTTCCCGGTACGGCGACATCCAGCAAAGCGTCTGCATCACGCACTCATCCGGAACGAAGGTATGGTTGAAGGTCTTTCGGACCCAGGCTTTCTTCACAAGGGCAAACCGGGCCATTTCTTCGGTGATACTTACCCACTGGGACCCTTTGCGGAAAACGACGTCGCGGTTGCGCTTGACATGCAACCCGTCCTGCAAGCGCAGGCAAGCGGAACGGACCACGCTCCAGACGGTCTGCTTCCGGGAAAAATGACGCGGGAACAGATGCCAGCGTTGCATTTTACGCTCCAGTTCTGCCGGATCTACCACGGAATAGCCGATATACTCTTTCCCGGGGTGCGCCGCACAAAAGGCATGGATCGTATCCTGGCTCTTCAACGGGAGGTCCACCCCGGAGAGCAGATGATAATAGGCATAGGGCCCGTGGGCTACTGCAGTCTCCAGAAGCGCGTACTCCGTTTCCACCATCGAATAATCGCCCCATCGGATATCCATCCGCTTGTCCATCATCGTTAATCCCGCCTTTTCAGCATGCAACTCCGGCACTTCCTTCACCTTCCTGTCGATATGGACATAGATGTCATTGCGCGGATCATCCAGACAGGAAACGAGCGTCTGGAGCAATCCAAACTCATTGTGGGCCAATATCAGATACGCGTGTTTCATACACGTTGTTTCAACGCTCTCAGCATATCGAACGCTTTCCCTACGGGAGCAATGCGATAGAATCGCCAGAAACGATACATCTTTGGAGCCGGAGTCCATTCGTCCCGAATCTCCTGCGGAAGCGTGTCAAACACGCGCCACCAGGCCCGGAACTGCACCGTAAACAAATCCCAGGGCTTTCCGCCCGTATAATGGATGGTCCCTTCCCGCTGCACGGCATCCCACAATTCCTCGCTGTACTGCCGGACAAAGTCGGGTTTGTATTTCAAAATAAAGAACGTACGGATACTGTCGTACAGCGGGCTGAGCGGGAGCACATGGCTCTGGCATACCTGATTCAGGGCATCCTGGTCGGGAAATTCCAGATAAGGCACCCGGCAGGCTTCCAACAGTTTTTCCGTTACGCCGTCTTTCCGCATTTGCGCAAGATTCATCAAGAGGAACCCGGAATTGAAATAGCGGGTCGGATCACATCCCAACGCCTGGAAACGTTCGGCCTGCTGCTCGATGGGCGCCTCGAACACCACACCCATCCAGTTCTCACCCAGGTCTGTTTCCCGATACAGTTTGCCCACATCCTGCCGGACGATGATGTCACAGTCCAGATAGAGAATTTTGTCGTACTCCGGCAGCAATTCAGGCAACAGGAGACGGAACGAAGCTGCCTCCGTATAGCGAGGATCAATGTATAAACCTTCCAAGCGACCTTTCAGCGGGATATAACGGAAAGACATCCGACTACCGGCCAATCGCGCCAACTTCTCCTGCATCGTCTCCGGTATCGGGTCGGAAACCATGCAAATCACATCAAAATCACCCGTAGAGGCATCCAGCAACGACTTGAGCGTCGTGGCGGCCTGCACGAAGTAATTGGGCGTGAATGCAATGGCGAGTGCTGTCTTCATACGCTAATCCTGGGGACGTACGATACGATACAAGCGTTTGAGCGCGCGGATGGTTTTCTCCCGGAAGGTTTGCGGCTGCCAGGAACGACTGTTGAAATGATACAGTTTGACGGAATGTTTCCTCGGGCAGTTGGTATTGGCAATGACATCGGTACTGTAGATCGTGATGCCATCGGGCAGCTGCTGCGTTCTGTCTTCCCGCATCCAGCCATACTCCTGCTCCATCATATCGGAGAGGATGGTCGGAATCGGGGTCAGGTCGAGGGAACCGTCTTCCCCGACAAATTGCCTGCCTTGATACCGTTCAAGCGCCTTCCTGACAAAAGGATGACCAGCGGTAGCACCCATGATGGCCGCTTCCATGTAGATATCCGTATGCGCCTTGTCACGCATCTCCAGGCCCGAGAAAAAATCGTTCTCCAGCAACTTGTCGATGTTGCCGAAAGCCCGTACGTCGGAATCCAGATAGATACCGCCTTCGTGACAGAGGGCATACAGCCGGACATAGTCTGAAACGAAAGCCCATTTCCTGTGGGCCAGGGCATCGCGCGTAAACGGCACGGCATTATAGTCAAGGCTGTCCATGTTCCAGAGCCGAAGCTCATAGTCGGGCATATATTTGCGCCAACTGGCGATGCAATGACGGATGACTTCCGGTTGCGGATCGTTGCTCAGCCAGCAATAATGAATGATTTTCGGAATCATAAAGAATCAGTATCTACGCGTTTCCATCCAGTGATAAGGAATTCTATACACAACAAACAGCAGGCAAAGAGCGCGACGCCATCTTGCAAATTTCATTTGGAAAGACGCCCTGCAACCATCACAAAAGAAATCCCAGGCTGAACTGTATTCCAAAGAGAAAATGATTGTCTTCAACAAGTAAAACCTTGACATGATGATGACAAACCGATTGTCATACACCCAATTAAAGAAAGATATATTCGCTCTGTTCTTCCTCTTCTTCAAGATATCAATTCCGGAAATATTCTTTGTGCTTGCCCTCCAGAGAACCCTGCTGTTGTTTCCCTTAATGGTCAGAATACCTCCGGAAAGAGCCGCTTTCATGATTGTTGCCGTATCCGATCTCCACGCCAGGTCAAAAGGCACAATGCCATTTCTTTCAAGAAATGACCTCTTGAAAATGAATTCTGGCATTCTGGCGACTATTTTTCGCCGAAACAAAGAATCGAAGTATAAAGCGGCATCCATCCTATCAGGAAAGTCAGGACATTCTTGAATAACGGAATCCTTTTCATCGATCAGGGTAAGATTAAAATGAACGACATTGACATCATCCGGAACGATAGCATGATGAAATGCATCAATACATCCGGACTGCATCATGTCATCATCAGAAAAAAGACATACCCATTCCTCTCCCTGGCACAGGCGCAAACAGCGTTCCCAATGACCCACCAGATTGTTGCCGCCAAGGTTGTCCGGGAAATAATGATACTGCAAATCAAGTAGCCCACGGAAAGCGTCGACTATATCTTCAAGAGGATAAGGCGAAGCGTCATTTCCAATATAAACCGTAAAACGATGATCCGATTGTTCCGCCAAGGAAGCCAGTGTCCTTTGCAGGAAATCGGGTTTGTATGCAGGTATTATGATAGCCAGCGTTTTCATCAATTACGGTCAATAACTTTAGCAGGTATACCCACCACGGTAACGCCGGGGGTCAACACATCTTTGACCACGACGGCGCCGGCGCCGATGCGCACATTGTCCGCAACGCGAATTCCACCCAATATCTGGGCGTTCTGTCCGATGTCGACATTGTCGCCGATCACGGGCGAATCGTCAGGATAGCCACCGTCACTGCCGATACAGCAGTTCCCGTGGATGATGCAGCCCCTGCCGATCCGGGACTTGGGATTGACAATCACGGATCCGAAATGCTCCAGGTGCAGATCTTCCCCGAAACAGCCCGCGCTGATGATGAAGCCCAGCTTGGCGCCAAGCCGGTTTTTGCGTCCGCGATACCAGAAGCACAAGAATTTGTTCCGGCTGGTATATTTTTCTTCTTTTCTGAGGAAACGGATATAGCGTTTGATGTAATACATCTCCGGCCGGATCCACCATTCCATAAATTTTTCCTTGAACGTCATGGTTTTAATAATTGATAATCCTGCCTGTAAGAACAGCGGTCGCACGCGGAAAGGCACGTACCATTACAAAGAACACTCCCAGACAGATCAAAACGGCAGTCGCCGGTGTCAGGAAGAACTCGCAACAAGCCCAGAACATCCGGTCCAGGGGCAACAGCGATGCCATAAGCGGACATACTATTTCATTTAAGATAAGCACGCTGTGGGCTGCAAAAATAAAGAAACTGCTCTTCACAAGGAACGGGTGTTCTTTCGGTTTCTCCTGTAATAGCGTATATGCTGCCAGGCACAACAAGGAAGCGACGCCCGAAAAGAAGAAAAGGATCTTGACGAAACGTCTCCCATACTCCCAGTCAAAACAGAAATAAATCGCTATCAGCGTGAGAATGGAAACCAGATAAATGTATTTTCTGTAAGGCCAAGCCATCCTGACGACATTGATTCCTTTCAGTTGAAAAAAAGCGCCGATCAGAAAGAAGATGAGTCCTTCCGGGATGATGCCGGGAACAAAAAGAAAGATGGCACAAAGCACACAGACACCCCAGGATTTCGTCCATCGGAAGAACCGGAACCATACAGGGGCAAGCAAGGTAAAGACCATCAAATCCCTGATGAACCAGAGCGGGCCATCAATAGGCTCCCCCTGCACCAGACTGCCATTGACGCTCCAGAACATCCTCAAACCGCCGAGATTCGCAAAATGCTGCCGCAGACTGAGCGCTTCTCCATGAATATTTCCAAAGAGCCAATAGGCAAAAAAAGTAATAAGGTTCCAAAGGATATAGGGGACGAACAATGACCACACCCGCCGCTTGAGCTTCTCCCCCCACTCCTGCCAGGACCATTCTTGAAGTTTATTGAAAAACAGATAACCGGAGAAAAAGAAGAAAGCGGGAACAGCCAACCGGCAGATCCCTTCCTGAAAAAAGATACAAAGAACCTTCAGCGCCCCCGTGGCATCAAGGACCAGGGTCACACCGTGGTGCAAGACGACCACCGCCACAGCCAATGGGAAGCGAAGCCTGTCGAAGGACTTGGATTGCAGTATCGTCCAATCAATCTGCATCCGCACCAGTAAATTTTCGAGCCCAATAGAAAGGCTTCTGCTGAAGGGCAGGGAGGTCTTTCAGGAAAAAAGTCTTCGGCGTATCTCCTTCAAACTCCACAAACAACAAGTCAGGACAGTCCGTTACGCGGAAACGACCGGGAAGGGCAAGCAACTCCGAAATGGCAAAATACTCGTCGCCACAGAAAGACCAGCGATAGGTACGCAAAATGGACGCCTTCTGTGCTACAAGATACCGGCAAGCCGGTTCCGCCAAACTGATCCAATTGTCCGTTTTTACGAATTTCTTCTGTTTTAAATGCCTTATGCCCAACACCTTCTGCACTTTGATAACCGCCTGCCATGTACGCTGGCAGATGCGTCGCTGTAACGGACTACCGCACTTGTAATGCCGCAAGGGAAAATGATAGCGACGCAGCTTGAAATCGGCATCCCCCTCATCTTCTGGCCAGAAGCGGGCCAGGGTCTCTTCCACATGGGCATCATACAACGCCATCAACGTATCAACCGGCCGCAGGGGCAGATGGACACCGGAAAGGATATGATAGTGCGCGTAAGGTCCGTTTTGCAGCGCGGTCTCCAACAGCAGCAGTTCCACCGCAATCTGAGAGACGCTTCCCCAGCGCACATCCATCCGTTGTTCCAGCAGGAAGAGGCGTCCTTGCCCGACCTGGAGAGACGGCATCTGTTCCACTTTCCGGTCAATATGGACATAGATGTCGCTTTGCGGGTGGTCCAGCGCTGCTACCAGCCGTTGCAGGACAGCGAATTCGTTGTGTGCGATGATCAGCCAGGCGTGACGCATCTACCTTTACTTCAATGCTTTGGCCATTTCTTCCAGATACGCGTCACCGTAGCGCAAATCGGGCTCCAGATAATTACCTTCGCCCCATTCATTCCAGGACTTGACAAAGAGGAGTCCGTCTTGGTCACGCGATTCTACCAGTTGACGCATGCGGCTGCAGAAACCACCCCAAAGCGCTGGTGTACTGTTGTGCAAAATGGTGCCCCGGCTGCCGCTGCGGGGAGAGTGGTCAAAATTCGGATCAATGCAAGGAATCGTATCGGGGAACTGTGAAAACTGCTTTTCCGCAGCTTTTACATAATAAGCATAATCGATCACATTCGGTCGGTGGGCAAGTGCGTTGATTTTTGCCTTGATGCGCGCATTCCCTTCATGCAGGGCCATATAGACGGCATCGAACATCGCGTCGTAAACCACGCAGTCGAAACCGGGCCGTCGTGCCTTTTCCAGAGAACCGGAGCCTTGTGCAAAAGCGAAAAAACAAAAGCCCGGCAACCCGTTCTCTCGTGCCAGCGTATTCCAGGTCTGTGACATTTCTTCCATATCCGGAATATCGCCCGGCTCAAAAATACCGAACAAAAGACGACCGCCTGCTTTGATGTAGCGTTGATCCCTGAAAGCGGGAAGCATCGCATAAAAATGTTGCTTGTAATCCTCGACGCCCGGGTAAGTCTGTTCCATCAGCATCCGGTCCGGAATAGCGGGGTCCCAGGTCTTGGCCTTCCAGGAGTGATTGGCCCAGCAGAGGCAGAAAGGAAAATCAGGTCGGCCGGATTCGACCACTTCCGCAAAGACACGGTCCAGCAGACGTTTCCCGCCAAACCAATAATGCCAGTAACAGAATCCTTCGATGCCGGCAGCACGTGCCATCCGGGCCTGTTCCTCCCGGACCTCGGGTAGCCGCAGATCATAATAACCCAGGTCCGCGGGGACACGGGGCTGATAATGCCCCCGGAACAGGGGTTTGGCTCTCCCCACATTGGTCCATTCCGTAAAACCTTTCCCCCACCAGGCATCATTTTCGGGTGTCGGATAATACTGAGGAAGATAAAAAGCCAAAGTTCGAGCCATAGCGCAGACAGCTTATTCAACGTTTCGCTTAAGGATTTTCTGCGAGACCATCTCTTTCATCTCCTGATATGCATACAAGTTGGCCATTTTACACAACAACAGATAAGTCAAGGGGCAAACAATGGCTGAAGCCAACAGGGAGAGCCACAGCGTCCCGATGACATGTGAAAACAAAAGTCCCGCGGCCAGTACGGCCAGCGCACAAAGGAAATAAGGAGCCACAGCCTTGACTTGGGGCCAAAAGCCATAATTGAGAATCTGTTTCGTGTAGTAGGTGTTCAATCCGAAATCGATAAAAGAATAAAGAACCTGACCCAGGCACATGGCCGTCAGCCCAAAGAACATCGAGACAATCAGAATGACAAAGGCGATCGTCTTCTTGATGATTTCCAGTCTCAGGGCCAGATCCGACCTTCCCTTCACATACAGCAGATTCATATTGATGTTGGTCATCCCGTTGGTAAGAAGGCTGAAACACAGGATCTGCATGAGCGGAACACATTCCAGCCATTTATCCGTCAACAGGAAAAGAACCAACGGACGCGCACAGCCACAAAGCCATAACAAGATCGGGAACATGACGAAACAAGTCAGTTGGATATATTTTTCATATACCCGGATAAGCTGTTCGTCGTCATCCTGCATCTGGCTGAGCAGAGGGAACGCCACCCGGTTGAGCGCACTCGTCACCGTCGCATTGGCTACGTTCGGGAACTGGCCTGCCCGGGAATATTGTCCCAGGGCAGCCGCAGAAAATTTCTTTCCGATGACAATCGGATAGGCATTGTCATAGATGACCCGGATCAGATTGGACGACAAAAGCTTGGAACTGTAGGCAAACAGGCGCTTGAACGAGTCCCTGGAAAAACCCTTTGTCGGAAACCAGCGGACCATCATAACCAGCATCAGCGTACAGACAATGGTCGCAGAAAGACTCTGGGCCGCCAAAGCCCATGCGCCATATCCCTGATAGGCGAAATAAATACCGATCACCCCGGATGCTATCGCCGAAACGATCGAAATGATCGATTTGGTCCTGAAATCGATCCGGATCGTTAACAGCGTATTGTGAATGGAGCCGAAAGAACTGATAATCAACGTCAATGCAATCACGCGCAAAAAAGACTTCAAGACAGGCTGTTCATAGAAGTCTGCAATGGGACCGGCGGCGAAGAAGAGGATAAAGTAAAAGAACAGGCTCAGGACAAAATTGATGATAAATACCGTCGAGAAATCCTCCTCGCTCGAATTCTTCTGCCTGATCAGCGCATTGGACAGCCCGCCATCGATGAAGATCTGTGAGATGGCGATAAACACGGCAATCATCCCTACCAACCCATAATCGGTCGGACTGAGGAGGCGCGCCAGGATGATGCCGATGACAAAATTGACGCCGCGCGTCAGGATCTGCTCGACAAAACTCCAGGAGATGCCTTTGATCGATTTATCTTTCAGG
>Ga0310690_10009463_pt1 | contig 12217 bp, 9 predicted proteins | sample AusTroGonzalo_MG_2_FD_207661 | JGI IMG/M metagenome (GOLD analysis project Ga0310690, IMG submission 207661) | Bovine rumen microbial communities from tropical cattle in Woodstock, Queensland, Australia - Gonzalo_04 (v2) (version 2) | ecosystem: Host-associated > Mammals > Digestive system >...
TGACATAGGCAAATCTTTAAAGCATTATTTTTATACTTAAAGTGTTAAAAATCAATAAGTTACAAAATTGGCGTGGCACAAAGATGGGTACATCAAACTTGACACCCTATTTCACAACTTTATTAAAAACTCAATGACAAATGTTAATCAAGCCTGGAATTTCCTGGCATTTACTAATTTATTTGGACGATAGTATTAATGTTACTACCTTTGCAAAAAAACGATGGACAAGAAAATGCTAAAGGAGGTCTTGAGCAATGAAGATATGCTCGAAAGGTTTATGGAAACATTGGTCGATGAAATCAACAATGACGATGAAGTTTATTACAAAAAAGGCAGACAACTTCTTGAACTATGTCTTACGTATGATTATGCCGATGATTTCTTCATTGCCATCTGTGGCTGGAGTGTTGATAGCCTTCTAAAGAAATTATAACTTGTAGACTCAGTGAGAACCATCCCTTATGAGTTCATTTAAGATGGACGATGGGAGGGGGCATCGTCCCCACCCTTTGGAGAGTTTTTCGCTAAGATATTTGGCAGTTTCGGAAAAAGACTGTAATTTTGCAGCGCTAACAAACCCATAAAAAAAATTTTTTAAGTTGAGAAGTTTAAATTGATTGGGGCTCAGCGGAGCCCCATTTTTATTTATTAACTACTGAGGATGATTTTTAAGGTTCGTATACATGGGCGTTAACATTAATTTCGTAACAAACGTAACGTAACGTAACGTAACAATTTCATTGTTTTAAAAATGACATGCGGGGGATTAATGGAGGTAAAGAGATTAGAATATTTATATATTTATAAATATATAAATATTCTACCCCTTTAAGACGCCCATTTCTGAACGATTGAGAAAACCAATTTGTTACGTTACGTTTGTTACGATTGTTACGTTTTTAAACCTAAATGCCTAATACTGAGGCGATTAGAAGATATTCAGAAGGTGTTACGTATTGGCGCTTCGAGTGAAACAGATCATGCAGTTCAGACTGATCCTGGCACAGGGTATTGATCATCCGCCAACCGATGGTGGGGTTGAAACTCGGAAAGAGAAGAGAGGCCAGTTCTTTCTTCTTGTAGAATCGAGGTTTGTTTGCATTATTCATACTTTTGCTATTTATTAATTCTGTATACAAATATACGAAAAATCAACGAGATAGCCAAATTATAGTTAAAATTCCTAAACTTGATATATCTTAGATTTTCAGAAGGAAAAATGCTTGGATTGTATCGATAATCATCGTATCTTTGCACCAGAATCCAGCGGGAATGTCGGTACTCTATGCGAAAGCAGCCTGAGGACTCCAAGAATCAAGGCATGGAAGTTGTACTTTGCTCCGGAGGAAGTTATACTTTGCAGGCATGAAAGTTGAAGGAAACAGGACTCGACTCGGAAAGAGAGGCGGCACGAAACTGGACTTAAACCAACACAAAAACTAATAAAAATTATGGCAGTAAGAAAAATTGCATTTCCTGTTGTTTATCAGCAGAACCAGAATGATCAGTCAACCGCTTACGGTAAGTATTACCCGAAGCCCTACAAGCCCGACACGTTGAGTCTGCGCGGACTGATTGAGCGCGTGGCGATGGACCAGTCGGTCTATTCGCGTGACATTGTAGAGGGCGTGATCCAGCGTCTAACCAAGGTGATGGTGGAACTGCTCCAGGGCGGACAGCCCGTGAAGTGGGACGGTCTCGGCACGTTCACCCCGACCGTGGAGAGCGTAAAGGGCGGTGCTACCGAGGCACAGTTGAAGGCAGGTATCGACGTTCGCGACGTGGTTGCAGGCGTACACATCCGCTTCATCCCTGAGAACGAGAAGGGCGAGGAGATCACCTCCCGCAAGTTCAAGGATCTGGTGGTGTTCACCGTGATGGGCGTGGCCGAGCGCGTCAGCGCCGGACTGACCAGCGGCGGCAAGCAGAAGTATGCCACCAACGTGATCGACCTGGAGAGTTGGAAGATTGGCCTCACCCCCAACCCCTCTCCAACGGGCGAGGGGAGTAATAACTCCGGAGGCGGCACCAACACAGGCGGCAACGGCGGTGGAGGCTCCAATGGTGGAGGCGGTGATGACGACAATCCCGCAGATACCGGCGATTAACTAATTGATAATGGATAATTGATAATTAGTTATGAAGAAGAAGTTTCTGGAGATTGCGGTGAAGGTGGTAGTAGCCGCAATGACGGCCTTCCTGACGGCCATTAGCACCACGAGTTGCATGGGTCACGGCCCGTTCTAGAGCCTCACACAGATCGCACAGATCTCACAGATTAAGAAAGGGCTGGTATCCAAACGGATGCCAGCCCTTTATTAATTACACGATTATTTTGGAAGATAACGAAATATACCTAATGCTCCGCCTCTATATTTTTTTTAATAAATTGTTTGGCCGTTTGAAAAAAAATGCTTATCTTTGCAGCATTACTAACCCCTAAACCTCAATTGTTTATGAGACTACTATACGCCTTTCTACTCACTGTCATCAGTACAATGGCCTATGCGCAGAATGCCATTGCCGTTTATCAGAAGGATGGTCAGGTGGCAAAGTTCGCCTTTACGGAAAAGCCCGTGTTGACCTATTCGGGCAATGACCTGGTGCTGACAACGACCAAGACCACGGTGCAGTATCCCATCTATATGCTGCAGAAGGTGGCCGTGGACTTGTCGGACGACTTCATCAACGACATCAAGGAAGTGAAACTTGAAGCCCAGTTCCGATTCGAGGGTGAGATGCTCATCATCAGCGGCGGTGAACCCGGATCGCCAGTCTACCTCTATAATACTAAGGGCATCATGGTGGGCCAGCATCGCCTGGACGGCGACGGCCACGCCGCCATACCTCTGCAAGGCATGGACAAGAGCCTGTATATCGTCAAGACCACCCGTTTCACCTTTAAATTCCGCAAGTCATGAAGAAGTTTTTCTCGCTACTGATCCTCGCGCTGCTTGCGACGACCAGTCTGTTTGCCGACGATATCACGGCACAGCAAGCCCTTCAGATAGCAACCAGTTTTGCCAAGTCGCCAGCAACGCTGCAGTTGTCGCAGCGCAGGGCGTCCGCTGCTGAGGTAGCCCCAGAACTGGCGTATGCCGAGCATTCGAAAGTGGCATCCGGCAAAGATAATGTCTATGTGATCAATCTGGGCAACAACCAGGGTTTTGTCATCGTGTCGGGTGAGAGCGGTACGGGCGACGAGATTCTCGGCTATTGCGATCACGGTTCGTTCGTCTACGACAAGGCTCCTGTGCAGATGAAGGGTCTGTTGAACAGTTACAATACCGGCATCGACCAGATTCGTCAGCATCCGGTGCCGGCAGTCCAGCGGAGAGCGCCGCAGCAATGGCCCAACTATATCGGCACCATCGTGGTAGAGCCCTTGATCCAAACGACATGGGATCAAGACGGCGTCTATAACACACTCTGTCCCGATGGCTGTCCGGCAGGCTGCTATCCCATAGCTCTTGCCCAGGTAATGAATTACTGGAAATGGCCCAAAGAGTCATCAGGAAATCAGTATAATCCTGCCACCGCAGATTATTCAGGTGAGGAATTTGCAGGACATACATACGACTGGGACAACATGCTCGACGACTATAGTCAAGGTTACACCGCCCAACAGGCGAATGCCGTAGCCACACTGATAGCAGACATCGGCAAAGCGTTTGGTACGAAGTACGAACCGGGGGGTAGTCCTACTACTTTTGATTATCCAGCATTAGTACGTCCCTTTCACTACTCTCCAGATATTAAAGTCGTAAAAGCCCCCTATTTACTACAACTTCAAGAACAATTAAAAACAGAACTTGATGCCCGTCGCCCCGTCCTCTTTTGTGGCTATGGCATTCCTGATTATCATGCTTTAGTCTGTGACGGGTATACTGACGGCAACTATTTCCATTTCAATTATGGTTGGGGAGGCTATTGCGACGGTTTCTACAAAGGTGCTGTTAGCAGTGGCACACCTACTTACTTTACGGACTGCATAATCTTTACCGGTGTAGAACCGACCGATTCGAAGTACGTCACCATAGACAATATAGAGTATTGCTTGCACAGTAACGGCGAGGCACACATTGTGCGATACCTCTTGGAAGGCGTGGACGGTGTAGAGATCGTCATCCCCGATGAGATATCACACCAAGGGCGCTCCTACCGGGTGACAGCCCTCTTGAAACGCGCTTTCTTCAGAAAGGGCCACTTCAGCAAGATGGTCATCGGTAATTATGTGGAGGCGATAGACCCTTCCACCTTCTTATACAGCACCATCGACGAACTGGTGCTGAGTGACAAGATGAAGGTGGTGCCCGACGAGGCTTTCCAACTGACTGAAATCCTGAAACTCACCATTGGTGCCTCCGTCGAGCGAATCGGCAGGAAGGCGTTCTACCTCTGTCCGTTGGGAACAGTGGTCTGTAAGAGTCCTGCCTTCGAGGCTGGCGATCAGGCCTTCACTCATGCCTATGGCAGTATCGACAGTGGCGATTGGCTCAGCCACATCACCAAGGTGGGCTATCAGACCTTTGCCACTTGCACCTTCAAGACTGTCCCCAACTTCGCCCTGCTGGAGGAAGTGGGCTCGCGCGCCTTTGCCAGTTGCACCTTCCCCGAAGAGGAATTTGTGGTGCCGCCAAAGTTGAAGTCGATTGAGCCTGATGCTTTCTGGGGTGCCCCCTTGTCATTCTTTAAGGTGGAGAACAATCCCAACTTCCTCTGTTCTCCAAGTATTCAGGAGTTCCTTTGCAACAGCAACGGTACGAGCATGCTGATGAGTGTGAATCGTAGGCGATTCTTACTGGATCTTCCTGAGACTGTTGTTAAATTGGAACCGCGAAGTATCCGTAATAACATCAGCATCACTATACCTGGTCACATCATAGAGATGGAAGGTGCCTATCAAGATGTAACATCATTAAGTTTCTTGAGGTGTGAGGCTGTTGTTCCACCTGAAATCAGCGACACGACCTTCAGTGACAAGATATTCGAGAACGACCCCGTGCTGTATGTACCCGCAGGCACAGAGCCGCTCTACCGCAATGCACCAGGCTGGCGCAGGTTTGAGCGCATCTACGACGAGTTGGAATACACCCCGATGCCCGCTCAAGGCAGGGAGTACCACATGGTGGTCAATAGCACCAACGAGGACAAGGTGCAGCGTGTGAGCATCCCGCTGAGCGAGGTGACCAGCATGGAGGTGAGTGACGACGGGACGCACTTCATCATCCATCGCAACGGAAAGGCCGACGTGACAACATCGGTGATGGCCCTCGACAGCATTTCGTGGGCACCAGGCTTCGTGTATGAGAATGCCGAGATCTTCGATCTGAACGACTCGACACTGACCGTCGAGGCTCAGAAGTGCAAGGTGACGTTCGACCCCACCTGTATCGATGAAGACGTGCAACTCTGCGTGCGCAACTCGGTGCTGAAGCCCAACGTCATGGACGGCGTGGCAAATGGATTTGCCGTTGACCTGAGTCTATCTAACGGGGTACACGAACTGGCGGGTACGGCCCACATCTCGATACCCGTGACGAAGCAGCCCGACCGCGAACTGGGTGCCGCCTACTACAACGAGGAGACGGGCGAATGGGAACCGGTCTATTTCGAGTACGACGAGGCAGCAGGCACCGTGAACATCATGACCAACCATCTCTCCCTCTATGGTTTCTTTGAATTCATGGATATGATGACTACCGGTGCAATGCTCAGACCCTATAAAGAGATTGTCAATTCGGAACCATTAAACCAGGCTGCGCAGAAACTGCTTGATATTATTGGGAGCGATGACCCCGAATGGGAAATGAGATGGAATGCCAAGAACGATATGGGCTTATGGCAGAGCGTCGGGCTGGATGTCATCTTCAATGCGGCAAACGGCTCATTAGAGGCTATCAAGGGCTACAAACCATTTGCCGAGGAGGTAGAGAACGCCGTCAATGCGATGGGCTATCTGGCTACAGCACTGAACGTGCTCGACGTGGCAAGAGCCGACCTGAAGGGCGACAAAGTGACTGTGGCAGCAGGCACGCTGAAGACCATTCTCGGGCACTATAGCGGTGTGGCTGGCCAGTTTATCGGCACCACTGCCTTCTCGGTCTCTATGGCTGGTGTGGCTGTCATAGGCATTGCCCTCGACAAGTTTGGCACGATGGTGCAGGAACGTGTCGTTGACCTTTACCGCAAGGCTTACGAGTTTTACTACGATGAGAAAGACCACCACCGCAGCCCCAAGGATTGGTATAACATCCTCTATCCTGCTTTCAGCAATCCCGACAAGACGAATATACAAATTGAGTCTTATCTGGAAGCGATGGTACACAAATACTGTGACGAATTCTGGACGATGGACTATGCCGACCGTGCCTTCTATGTTGACAAAGCAAAAGCAACAGGCCTTTCATCCTACTTTGAGCCCAGTTCGTCAGCCCAGAAGCAGATCTCAGACGAATTCTATGAGGAACTGATGAACGGTATACTGGTCAGTGTGGTCCAGTCCATCAGAAACCATCTCGCCATCGAAGCCTACAATGGCTATTCCAAGCGCGCAGGGGATGTGGCGGCGATGATGAACACAAAGATAGGCATACGGATTGTGGACAAATCGTGCAAGAAGGACGAGACCTCGAAATACAACGGCTACACCATCAAGTTCTCCTATTATCCTAAGGACCTGCTCGATGCGAATAGACTGGAGAAGACGATCAACGAAAAGGGCGAGACCACTATGGGCTATTACACGAAGTACGCCCTCGTCGTACACGACATCCCCACCCGTCTGACACTTCTCGACCCCGATGGCAAGGAAGTGGCTGACTATCCTTTCAAACTGACCACCAAGAAGGACAAGCAAATCATCACCATCGACCTCTCCACAGGTGGCGAGGAGGTGGAGAGCCCACACCTGACGGAACTGGAACTCCAGTATGACCCCGATCGCGTGACTTTGACAACATATATGTCTGGTTATAACTACCGGACTGACATAAATGATAATATAGTCAGGTATGAAACCTCACCTGCCGCCACGGAGATACCTCTTCCGCTTAACAATGCGTGGAACAAGAGGGCAAACTTCCAGGAGGAAATCGAGAAATACCTGCATCGCCACGAATACATCACTGTCGATGAATTCGGCAATGTGAAGCTGGGCGATGACATTCTCGCGAAGTTCGAGGGCGACGAGGCAAAGGCGAAGTTCAACATCAACACCACCCACAAGTTCACCGAGAAGAGTTTGACAGAATACCTCATGGGAGCCAGCACCTGGTACCTCGAAGACGGCGAAGTCATGGGCTTGTTGAACCTGCTCGATGGTGAAATCACCCATCAGATTCAAGGAGAAGTTGTAATCACCCGTACTGAAGGTAGCGAATACTACAATGTGACCTACACCGGTGAAGGAAAGTACGTATTTGACGGGCATTACGTGTCAGAGGTAAAGAACTACAACTATGCCGCCTTTAACGCTCAGGAAAAACAGAAGCTTACTGTCGACGACATCAGTACGGACAACACCCAGGCAGAAGGCACGGTCATGCTGAAATACTCCACGAAATTGAAGTAAATTAAGAATTAAGAAAATGGCTGGCATCCAAACGGACGCCAGCCTTTTTTGTGATTATTTACCACTTTATTTGCGTATGTGCAAGAAATATCATACCTTTGCACAAAAATAAGAAGAGAAGATATGATAGTCTGCATAGCAGAGAAACCGAGCGTGGCACGCGACATCGCCCGCATACTGGGCGCCAACACCTCACGCGACGGATATATGGAAGGCAACGGGTATCAGGTGACATGGACCTTCGGTCATCTCTGTACCCTGAAAGAGCCGGGCGACTATACCACCGCCTGGAAACCCTGGGCCCTTACCCAACTGCCGATGGTGCCGCAGCGCTTCGGCATCAAACTCATCGACGACAATGGTATCAAGAAACAGTTTGCCACCATCGAGCGCCTGATGCAGGCAGCCGACAGCATCGTGAACTGCGGTGACGCAGGACAGGAGGGTGAACTGATTCAGCGGTGGGTGATGCAGAAGGCGCAGGCAAAATGTCCGGTGAAACGACTGTGGATCTCGTCGATGACCGACGAGGCCATCCGCGAGGGCTTTGACAACCTGAAGGACCAGAACGACTATCAGCCGCTCTATCTGGCAGGACTCTCGAGAGCCATCGGCGACTGGCTGTTGGGCATGAACGCCACACGTCTCTACACACTGAAATACGGGCAGAACAGACAGGTGCTCAGCATCGGCCGCGTGCAGACCCCTACCCTCGCCTTGATCGTGAACCGTCAGAAGGAGATCGAGAACTTCAAGCCCGAGCCTTACTGGGTGCTGGCAACGGTCTATCGCGACACCACCTTCACGGCCACCAAAGGAAAATTCACCTCGAAAGAGGAGGGTGAGAAAGCCTTTGCCACCATCGAGGGAAAACCCTTCACGGTGACGAAGGTGGAGAAGAAGGAGGGCAAGGAGCAGCCGCCACAACTCTACGACCTGACCTCGCTGCAGGTGGACTGCAACCGTAAGTTCGGCTATTCAGCCGAGATGACCCTCAACCTGATTCAGGCCCTCTACGAGAAGAAATTCACCACCTATCCCCGTGTGGACACGCAATACCTGTCGGACGATATCTACCCCAAATGTCCGCAGACGATGAACGGGCTCTACCAGACTAAGTTCGGCGGCATCGCCCCATACGCGGAACTGATCAAGCCCATCGGTGGCAAGCCCCTGAAGAAGTCGAAGCGTGTGTTCGACACGTCGAAGGTGACCGACCACCATGCCATCATACCCACTGGTGTCATCCCGCAGAATCTCTCGGATGCCGAGCAGAAGGTGTTCGACCTCGTGGCCAGACGCTTCATCGCGGTGTTCCTGCCGGATTGTAAGTTCTCGACAACGACGGTATTAGGAGAGGTAAGAGGTGACGAGACCATCGAGTTTAAGGTGACGGGAAAAGAGATTCTGGATCCAGGCTGGCGCGTGGTCATGCCCCAAAAAACAGGAGGGCAGAATGAGGGCGAAAAAGACGATTCTTCAGACCCCCAACCCCCTAACTTAGGGGGCTCAGGAGGCTCGGAAGCAGAGGAGCGTACGCTGCCCACCTTTGTGAAAGGCGAGAGCGGCGACCACCAGCCTACCCTCTCCGAGAAATGGACCACGCCTCCACCTTATTATAATGAGGCCTCGCTGCTGCGGGCGATGGAGACGGCGGGAAAGTTCGTGGAAGACGAGACGCTGCGGGCTGCCATGAAGGAGAACGGCATCGGTCGTCCGTCGAGTCGTGCGGGCATCATCGAGACCCTCTTCAAACGGCATTACATCAAGCGCGAGCGCAAACGCCTCATCGCCACACCGACGGGCATCGAATTGATTGACCTGATTCGCGAGGAACTGTTGAAGAGTTGTGAACTGACGGGCATCTGGGAGAAGAAACTGCGCGACATCGAGCACCAGAAATACGACGCCCAGCAGTTTATCAACGAACTGAAACAGCAGGTGGCCGACATCGTGCATGAGGTGATGAGCGACCCCAGCAACCGCCGCGTCACCGTGCTCACCGATGCCGAACTGAAGAAGGTAAAGTCGGCCAAGAAACAATAAATCACCGCGCATATCGTTATTATAAGGTATGCGACGCATTTTCATATTATTCGCAATCATCCTGGGCACCACCCTCCTGACAGGCTGTGGGGCCGATAAGGCTATGAAGAAGGCAGAGAAGTTCTATGCCGTCGGCGAATACTATGATGCTGCCGCACAATACAAGAAGGCCTACGCCCAGACGCCGCCCAAGGAGAAGGCGAAACGCGGTGAACTGAGTCTGAAGATGGCCGACTGTTACCGTCGCATCAACAGCACCTCGAAGGCCATCGCCGCCTACAACAACGTGATACGCTATAAGAAGGCCGACTCGCTGACTCACTTTCTTCTGGCACAGCAACTGATGAAGAACGGCAGTTATAAGGAGGCTGCCAAGAACTTCGAGATGGCCGTCGACACCCTCTCGCGTTGTGCGAAGAACGACTTCCTGACGCTGGCGAAGACGGGACTGAAAGCCGCTCGTCAGGCTCCCGACTGGAAAAAGGAAGGCTCGGCCTATACCGTGAAGCGCATGGAACTGTTTAACTCGCGGCGCGCCGACTATTCGCCGATGCTGGCGGGCGACGACAACGACATGCTCTACTTCACCTCGACCCGTAACGAGGCGCAGGGTGAGGAGTACAGCGGCATCACAGGCACCAAGGCGGCAGATATCTTCTATTCGCAGAAAGACGACAAGGACAAATGGAGCCGTCCGCAGAGCATCGACTCGGAACTGAATACCGACTTCGACGAAGGAGCCTGCGCCTTCTCGCCCGACGGGCGGACAATGTACCTCACCCAGTGTGTCACCGATGCCACCTCGCCCCGCTACGCCACCATCGTGGTGTCGAACCGCAGCGATGCCGCCTGGACCAAGGTCACGGTGCTGAACATCTCGAAGGACACCCTGTCGAGTTATGCCCACCCTGCCGTATCGCCCGATGGCGAATGGCTCTATTTCGTGAGCGACATGCCTGGCGGACTGGGCGGCTACGACCTCTGGCGCTGCCGACTCTATGCCAACAACGAGACGGGCGGTGTGGAGAACCTTGGGGCCCCCATCAACACGCCTGGCGACGAGATGTTTCCCACGTTCCGACCCAATGGCGACCTGTATTTCTCGAGCAACGGGCATGCGGGCATGGGAGGACTCGACATCTTCATCGCCAAGCCTACGGAACGGAGTTGGACCATCGAGCATCCGGGCTTCCCGCTGAACTCGCAGGGCGATGACTTCGGCATGACCTTCGAGGGTATGAAGAATCAGGGGTTCTTCGCTTCGAACCGAGGGGATGCCAGAGGCTTCGACCATATCTACAGTTTCTTCAACCCCGACATCATCCAGACGGTGAAGGGCTGGGTGTATGAACAGGAGGGCTATGAACTGCCTGCAGCGCAGGTGTATATGGTGGGCAACGACGGTACGAACCTCCGACTGAGCGTGAGGGGTGACGGCTCGTTTGAGCAGGTGATCAAGCCGAACGTAGACTATGTGCTGATGGCTGCCTGCAAGGGTTATCTCAACCACCAGGAGCAACTGCGCGTGGCACCGGTCAAGGCATCAGAGGAATATGTATTGCAGTTTCCGCTCTATAACATCTCTGCCCCCGTGCTGATAGACAACATCTTCTACGACTTCGACAAGGCCACGTTGCGACCGGAGTCATCAGCCGCCCTCGATTCCCTCGTAGACCTGTTGAACGAGAATCCGCATATCACCATCGAACTCTCTGCCCACACCGACTACAAGGGCTCTGACAGATACAACGAACGTCTGTCGCAGCAGCGTGCCGAGAGTGTGGTGCGCTATCTGATACAGCACGGCATCGCCTCAGACCGACTCACGGCCAAGGGCTACGGCGAGGGTATGCCGAAACTCATCAAGAAGAAGGTGGCTGAAAAATATCCGTTCCTCAGCGAGGGCGATAAACTGACCGAAGAATTTATCACCGCCCTCCCTGAGGAACAGCAGGAACCGTGCAACCAGTTAAACCGGAGAACGGAATTCAGAGTGTTGCAGACAACTTACGGTATGTTTGATAAGGCAGGACGATTAATACAAACGCCACCACCAGCAGAACAACCCACAGATTGATGTTGATCTCGTTGGTGGGAACCGTCACCGCCAGCACCTCGAGCCAGCCCAGCAACATGCGCAGGCCACCGAAGAAGAGGCCCTGAAGCACCTGCCAGCCGCCGTTGGCAAAGAACAGCACGGCTGCCACTAAGATACAGAACAGGCTCCACAGGCGCGACAGCCTGCGAACGGTCACGGTCTTCGTCTCGGGCAGGTTCTGCATCACCCGCTCGGTAAAGCCGTTGTCTTCAATCTGCTGCTGAGCAGCCTGCTTGAAGAATTCCTCTAGTAAGATATTGTCTTTATCGGTCATAACCATTGTCCTTTAAGTAGATTGTCATTTTTTCCTTGCCGCGCCTGAGGTGCGATTTCACCGTGTTTTCGGGAATGCCCGTGATCTTGCTGATCTGGTCGATGGGATAGCCGTCGATGAGTTGCAGCGTGATGCAGGTCCGCTCGTCGGGCTTCAGCAGGTTCAGGGCGGCGTAGAGATCCATTTTCAGATTGGAATCGCCAGAAGAGGCGGGCTGTCGGAG
>Ga0310690_10009465_pt1 | contig 12215 bp, 9 predicted proteins | sample AusTroGonzalo_MG_2_FD_207661 | JGI IMG/M metagenome (GOLD analysis project Ga0310690, IMG submission 207661) | Bovine rumen microbial communities from tropical cattle in Woodstock, Queensland, Australia - Gonzalo_04 (v2) (version 2) | ecosystem: Host-associated > Mammals > Digestive system >...
GAGCGTCAGATGGACAAGGATGGCAACCCGTTGGTCATCGACGTGCCTTATACCAATTATCAGGTGCATGCCTACGTCTGGCGTGTCAATGTCGGTCGTGTGAAGCTGTACCTGCTGGATACCGACAACGAGATGAACTCCGACTTCGACAAGCCCATCACCCATGCCCTCTATGGCGGCGACTGGGAGAACCGTCTGAAGCAGGAGATCCTGTTGGGTATCGGTGGCATGCTGCTGCTGAAGAAGCTCGGCATCAAGAAGGACATCTACCACTGCAACGAGGGACATGCTGCCCTCTGCAACCTGCAGCGTCTGTGCGACTATATTGAGGAAGGTCTGTCGTTCAACCAGGCTCTCGAACTGGTTCGTGCCAGCGGTCTCTATACTGTTCACACCCCTGTTCCTGCCGGTCACGACTACTTCGACGAAGGTCTCTTCGGCAAGTACATGGGCAGCTATCCGCAGAAGCTCGGCATCTCCTGGGACGAGTTCATCGGTATGGGTCGTACCAATCCTGACGACAAGGGCGAGAAGTTCTGTATGTCGACCTTTGCCTGCAACACGTGTCAGGAGGTCAACGGTGTGTCGATGCTGCACGGCTGGGTATCGCAGAAGATGTTCGCTCCTATCTGGAACGGCTACTATCCTGAGGAGAACCACGTGGGCTATGTCACCAACGGTGTCCACTTCCCCACATGGTGTGCTGCTGAGTGGCGTAGCGTCTATGCCAAGTACTTCGACGAGAAGCACATGAGCGACCAGTCGAACGAGGAAATCTGGCATGGCATCTATAACTGTCCCGACGAGGAAATCTGGAAGACCCGTATGATTTTGAAGCAGAAGCTCTTCGACTATATCAAGGAGCAGTTCCGCGAGACATGGCTGAAGAATCAGGGCGATCCTTCGCGTGTTGTTTCGCTGTTGGAGAAGATGAATGCCAATGCACTGGTCATCGGCTTCTGCCGTCGCTTTGCCACCTACAAGCGTGCCCATCTGCTGTTCACCGACTTGGACCGTCTGGCCAAGATTGTCAACGATCCCGAACATCCCGTCATGTTCCTCTTTGCAGGTAAGGCTCACCCCGCAGATGGCGCTGGTCAGGGTCTTATCAAGAAGATTTTTGAAATCTCGCAGCGTCCTGAGTTCCTCGGTAAGATCATCTTCCTCGAGGACTACGACTTCCTGCTGGCCCGTCGTCTTGTCTCTGGTGTCGACATCTGGATGAACACCCCGACTCGTCCGTTGGAGGCTTCTGGTACGTCTGGCGAGAAGGCCGAGATGAACGGTGTCGTCAACCTCAGTGTGAAGGACGGCTGGTGGTTAGAGGGCTATCGTGAGGGTGCCGGTTGGGCACTGACTGAGAAACGCACCTACCAGAACCAGGGCTATCAGGATCAGTTGGATGCAGCAACTATCTATGGTCTGTTAGAGAATGAGATTGTACCTTTGTACTACAATAAGAACAAGAAGGGTATCAGCGAGGGCTGGATCAAGGTCGTCAAGAACTCTATCGCCCAGATTGCTCCGCACTACACGATGAAGCGTCAGCTCGACGACTACTACGAGAAGTTCTACAACAAGGAGGCTAAGCGTTTCAAGGAAATATCGAAGGACGACAACCGTCTGGCCAAGGAGATTGCCCAGTGGAAGGAGACCGTGGCTGAGCGTTGGGATGCCATCCATGTCGTCAGTGCCGAGTGGGACTTCCCCGCAACAGGTTGCGAGGCAGGCCAGAAATATCACATCAAGTACGTCATCAACGAGCAGGGTCTCGACGATGCTGTCGGTCTGGAGAAGGTCAATGTCTTCATTAACAAGGACGGAGAGGAGCGTATCTTCAACGTTGAGCCGCTGAAGATGACGGGTCACGAAGGCAACAACTACACCTTCGAGGCTGAACTGGCTCCTCATCAGTTCGGACAGTACAAGAGTGCCATCCGCATGTATCCGAAGAACAAGCACCTGCCTCACCGTCAGGACTTCTGCTACGTTAAGTGGTTGGAATTACCAAATATGTAAGTACTGAGGTCATCGAATAGTATCTACAATGACTCACTGGTGCTTCTTCCGTGAGTCATTGTTTTTGTTGTAAGCCTGCTCTCTTGCGGGGAGGAAATAAAGAAAAGCTAACGCGTTAACTTTTCTTTATTTTTTTTTTTAATTTTAACCCGGAACGTTGTACCTTTGCACGCCGTAACGGTAACGTGAATAACCATTTAAATTACAGAATAATGAAACGAAAGAATACATCTATTTTCACACGGGCGGCTATGACGCTGGCCCTCACGGTGCTCACGGCCATGACGGCATGGGCGAACGAACCGGTGAAGTACATCGACGAGAACGGCGAAGAGCAGTAGGTGACCGAGTACACCGTGCTGACGGGCACCGAGGCGCCGAACAGCAACGGAAGGATTGAGCTGGCCGAAGGCACGTATGTGGTGAACAGCAGCAATCTCACCTATCAACATGCTATCTATCTGACGGGCAGCACCACGCTGATTCTTGCCGACGGGGCGAACATGACTGTCGAGCCTGCGCAGGAAGACATGGGCATTTGTTATTATACTGGTGAGGAGAATCTGACCATTTACGGACAGAAGAACCAGACGGGTACGCTGACCGTCAGTGGAAATGGAGGCAATCAAGCCATGGTGCTTGAAAGCCTGACCGTCAACGGTGGAACCATTACGGCATACGGAATAGTCGATGTCGATGCCACCTTCACCCTTAATGGCGGTTCCCTCACCGTCAACAAGGACGCCACCACCAACGAAGCCAGAGTTAATGCTTCTGGTGACGTCACCATCAATGGCGGCTCGCTGACGATAAACGGTGGCGGAGCTGCCGACAGTAATAATATGCTATCGGGAAATAGCGTCTATATCAACGGCGGCACGGTGACGGTCACGGGTGACAGCTTCGGCATTTATGCCAAGAATGTCACCATCACTGGCGGTACGGTCAATGCTACTGCCACCGCTACGACGGGCAATAGCAGCCAGGGAATTCATTGTGAAAGTAATTTCACCATGAGCGGCGGCACGGTGACGGCCACAGGCCAGCAGTACGGCATCTTTTCAACTATCACTTTTGTTTTTGGCGGTGGCCAGCTGACGGCCAACGTAGCCGATGGAAGCACTTGGGCTAACAGCTACGGCGTCTATTTACATCGGAGTACTACTTACTATCGCATCTATTACAGTCATGCTTCCGACTTCATCAAGGCAAGCAGCTATAACCAAAGATATGTGTACTTTTACGAACTGGGGGGAAATGATGGCTACATTCTCGTTAACGATGCCACTCCAGCAACGGAGTTGAGCGGTCGTCATCTTACATCACATGCTGATTACAATGACATCCTCGCTGCTATGAACGGCCATAAGCTCACGCCGAAGCTCTGCACCGTCACCCTGCCTAATGGTGTGAAGCCCGTCGGCGACGGCCTGACCATGGACGGCAGCACGCTGAAGGCTGCTGTGGCGCTGCCCGTGACGCTCACCACGCCGGGCTACGAGAACGTGAGCCTGACGGTGAAGGATGGCAACAACGCTGACGTCACGCTGACCGACGGCATGTTCATCATGCCCAACAGCGACGTGACGGTGACGGGCACCATGACGCCCATCGTCTATACCATCAGCTACGACCTCTGCGGCGGCACGCTGGCTGCGGCCAACCCTGCGACATATACCGTGGAAAGTGAAACCTTCACGCTGAACAATCCCGCCATCACGGGCATCGACTTCTTGGGATGGACGGGCACCGACCTCGACGACCTCACCACGACCGTCACCATCGCCTAAGGCTCGATAGGCAACAGGACGTATAAGGCCAACTTCGACGCCGTGATACTGCAGGACGGCACGGCCTACACCCTGACGGGCGACGCAGTGGTGAAAGCCGCCACCTACATCAAGACCATCGACGAGCAGCGCGTGGGCAGGCACCAGGCATGGCTCGTGCCCTTCGACTACACGCTGACGCAAGCCGACACGGATGTGTTCACGTTCTACAAGATCAACATGATAGCCAATTCGCCGTCACCCTCGCAGGAGGCTACTGACGAGGTGTGGGTGTTCCTGAAGAAGCTTAACAAGGGCGACGTGCTGCACGGCAACATGCCCTACGTGTATAAACCGAAGGCAGAGGTGACCGACTATGCGTTCACCACCCCCAACGCCACGATGAAGGCGAAGAACACGGGCGTGATAGCCAAGACAGAGACTATGGAGGACATCTATTCGTTCTACGCCACCTACAACGAGTACACGACGGCCACGACATCCGACCCGTTCTACTACGTAGGCATCGACGGCAACCTGAGCCTCGGCACGGCGGTCAGCGTGGGCCCGCTGCGCTGGATCATCCGCAAGACCAGCTAGTTTGGCGGTTCGACGAGCTATGCCTCCGGAATGCGGTTCTACGACGGGGAGGACGAGACGACGGGAATTGAGGGACCCACTGGACCCACCCCCGACTACTCCCTGAATGGAGGGGAGTGGTATGACCTGAGCGGACGGAAGCTCAGTAGCAAGCCCACTGCCAAGGGCGTGTATGTCGTGGATGGTCGTAAGGTAGTGGTAAAATAAAGAGTGCCCCTGCGGGGCAGAAATCCTACAAATCTGACAAATAGGGCGATAAAAAGATTTGGTAGATTTGAACGATTTGGAAGATTTCTCTGCGAAGCAGACTCCTAAACATAATATTAAAGAAGTAAAGATGAAACGAGCATACACGAAACCTGCCATGCAGGTTATCAGGATACAGCCGGCGCACCTCATCTGCAACAGCGGTGGTGACGTCATCAATCCCGGCCAGCCTAACCAGCCCGCCGGCGCAAGAAGCTTCGACGACGACGATTGGGACGACGAGGACGACTGGGACGAATAAAGAAGTCCTTGCGTCAACCGGACGCGATGACGTTGACCGAAACAGCACCGATTGATGCGGACGAAAGCGACGGAACGATGCGCTTTCGTCCGCTTTTCGTCTATAAACCATAGGAGTGTGTTCAATAAATTAAGTGAATTTACAATGTAAATTCAGTAGATTTACAATATAAATTCACTTAATTTACTTTATAAATTCAGTTAATTTACCTTGATAATTTAGTGTGTTTATAAGAAATAGTAGTATCTTTGGCCAACAATAGAGCCACTTGGCGAGGTCTGCAAAGGCTTCGAAAGTTGACTTCGTCAAGCTAAACCTTCTTTCACTCGATAATATAAAACAAAAAAATGCTGTTTTGTTTTGTATTGTGCTTATTTATTCGTACCTTTGTGGGCAGTAACTTAAATTTATTGCGATGAACTATTACAGCACAAACGGAGATGCCCCGATGGCCGACCTTAAGAAGGCGGTGGTGACGGGTCTGGCAGAGGACCGCGGTCTGTATATGCCAGAGGAGATTTATAAGTTGCCGAAGGCTTTCTTTGGCGACATCAGCGGAATGAAGTTCCAGGATATTGCCTACAACGTGGCCAGCAATTTCTTTGGCGACGATGTGGACGAGGACGCCTTGCAGGACATTGTCTACGACACGCTGTCGTTTGACTGCCCGGTGGTGAAAGTGACCGACAACATCTATGCGCTGGAGTTGTTCCACGGCCCGACGCTGGCGTTCAAGGACGTCGGTGCGCGGTTTATGGCGCGATTGCTGGGATACTTTTTGAGGCAGGGCGGTGATGCTTGCGGGGAAACCGCAAACGGCGGGACGGTGAACGTCCTCGTGGCTACGAGCGGCGATACGGGAAGCGCGGTGGCTAACGGTTTCCTGGGCGTGGAGGGTATCCACGTCTATGTGCTCTATCCAAAGGGTAAGGTGAGCCCCATCCAGGAGTGCCAGTTCACCACGCTGGGACAGAACATCACCGCCGTCGAGGTGGATGGTGTGTTCGACGACTGTCAGGCACTGGTGAAAGCGGCGTTCATGGACGAGGAGCTGAACCAGCACATGAAGCTGACATCGGCCAACTCGATTAACGTAGCCCGCTTCCTCCCGCAGGCGTTCTACTATTTTAATGCGTACGCGAGGTTAAGGGAAAAGGGAAAAGTGAATAGTGAAAAATTTGCTGCCGCCAACAATCCTATCGTGATGTGCGTGCCGTCAGGTAACTTCGGCAACATCTGCTCGGCACTGTTCGGCCACAGGATGGGACTGCCCATCAAGCGTTTCATTGCTGCCAACAACGCCAACGACGTGTTCTACAAATACCTCGAAACCGGCAAGTACGAGCCGAAGGCCACCATCCAGACGTTAGCCAACGCGATGGACGTCGGCGACCCGTCGAACTTCGCCCGCATCCTGAACCTGTATAGCGAGAACGGCACGCTGACCGACGAGGCTACGCACCACCGCATCACCAACCTGATCAGCGGTGCCACCTACAGCGACGAGCAGATCAAGGAGACCATGCGCCAGTGCTATAAGGACACAGGCTACATACTGGATCCGCACGGTGCCTGCGGCTATCAGGCCCTGAAGGACGGTCTGCAGCCCGGCGAGGTCGGCGTGTTCTGCGAGACGGCCCATCCCGCCAAGTTCAAGGAGAAGGTGGACGAGATCCTTGGTATCGACGTCGAGATTCCCGAGCGTCTGGCTGCCTTCATGAAAGGCCAGAAGCAGAATGTGACCATCAGCAAGGAATTCGAGGACTTCAAGAAGTTCCTCTTAAGGGAAAAGTGAATAGTGAAAAGTGAATAATTTGCTACCGCCCGATAAGGGAAAAGTGAAACCTTTTACCTTAATCTCGCAAACGTTAACGTTCAAAATACGTGAAAAGTGTTAGTATATTCGGAAAACATTCCGTACCTTTGCATCACAAACAAGCAAACTATAATAACATATCAGTATTTATGAAACCGTTAAACAAACACTTCGCTCCGAAGAGCGTGATGCCTGAAAAGGTGATTCAGTTTGGTGAGGGAAATTTCCTCCGTGCGTTCGTTGATTGGATTATCTGGAACATGGACCAGAAGACCAACTTCAATGGCTCTGTGGTTGTCGTACAGCCCATCGACAAGGGTATGGTAGAATGGCTGAACGGTCAGGACTGCCTGTACCACGTGAACCTGCAGGGTCGTGAGAACGGCCAGCCGGTGAACACGCTGGAGCGTATCGACGTCATCAGCCGCGCGCTGAACCCCTACTCTCAGAACGATGCCTTCATGGCACTGGCCGACCAGCCCGAGATTCGTTTCGTTATCTCGAACACCACTGAGGCCGGTATCGCCTTCGATCCCGCCTGCAAGCTGGAGGACAAGCCCGCCAGTAGCTATCCCGGCAAGCTGGTTCAGCTGCTGTATCGTCGTTGGCAGACCTTCAATGGCGACCCCACGAAGGGACTGATCATCTTCCCCTGCGAACTCATCTTCCTGAACGGCCACGTGCTGAAGGATTGCATCAATAAGTACATTGAGCTGTGGCAGTTGCCCGCAGGCTTCAAGAAGTGGTTCGACGAGAGCTGCGGCGTCTATGCTACACTGGTAGACCGCATCGTGCCGGGCTTCCCCCGCAAGGATATTGCCGAGATTCAGGAGAAGGTGGGCTATCGCGACAACCTCGTCGTACAGGCCGAGAACTTCCACCTGTGGGTCATCGAGGCTCCGAAGGAGGTTGCTCAGGAGTTCCCTGCCGACAAGGCCGGACTGCACGTGCTGTTCGTTCCCAGCGAGGAGCCCTATCATAAGCGTAAGGTAACCCTGCTGAACGGTCCGCACACCGTACTGAGCCCCGTTGCCTTCCTGAGCGGTGTAAACATCGTTCGTGATGCCTGCAACCACGAGGTTATCTCGAAGTATATCCACAAGGTACAGTTCGACGAGCTGATGCAGACCCTCGACCTGCCGATGGAGGAGCTGGAGAAGTTTGCTGCCGACGTGCTGGAGCGTTTCGACAATCCGTTCGTTGACCATCAGGTAACCAGCATCATGCTGAACTCATTCCCGAAGTTCCAGGCTCGCGACCTGCCCGGCGTGAAGACTTACTTGGAGCGCAAGGGCGAGCTGCCTAAGGGTCTGGTGTTCGGTCTCGCCGCCATCATCACCTACTACAAGGGTGGCAAGCGCGCCGACGGTGTGGAGATTGTTCCCAACGACGACCAGAAGATTATGGATCTGCTGAAGGAGCTGTGGGCTACCGGCGACACTCAGAAGGTGGCTGACGGCGTACTCGGTGCCGAGTTCATCTGGGCTGAGGACCTCAACAAGATTCAGGGTCTGAACGCCATGATCAAGCAGTTCCTCGACCTGATTCAGGAGAAGGGCATGCTGGAGGCAGTGAAGACGATATTATAAGCGCTTTATTGTTTTGTTAATTGAAAGGCGAAGACTGCCGTGATGGCAATCTTCGTTTTTTTTGTTCCCAAATATTTTGTGGTACAAGGTATTTTTCGTATATTTGCACACAGAATATGCAAAGCAAGGTATTACTGATATACACTGGCGGTACCATTGGTATGAACCGTAATCCGCATACAGGGGCGCTGGAGCCGTTCGACTTCGAGCATCTGTTGTATAATGTGCCCGAACTGAAACAGTTCGATATGCAGATTGACACCTACCAGTTCTCACCACCCATTGACTCCAGCGACATGTCGCCACGTCTCTGGACCGAGCTTAGCCATGTCATTGCCGACCACTACGACGACTACGACGGTTTTGTGGTGTTGCATGGTACCGACACCATGGCCTATACGGCCTCTGCCCTCAGCTATATGTTGGAGAACCTGACGAAGCCTGTCATCTTCACTGGTTCGCAATTGCCCATCGGACAGTTGCGTACGGATGGTAAAGAGAATCTCATTACCTCTATTGAGATTGCTGCCGACAAAGATCATGAGGGACATGCACGGGTTCCCGAAGTAGGCATTTATTTCAATGGCCATCTGCTGCGTGGTAACCGTACGACGAAGCAGAGTGCCGAGGAGTTCAACGCTTTTGAGTCATTCAACTATCCCCATCTGGTAGATGCTGGGGTGAACATCATCTACCACAAGGAGCGCATTCTGAAGCCCGACTTCACTAAGCCCATGACTCCGCACTTCCGTTTAGACAACAACGTCATCATCTTCTCTCTGTTCCCCGGCATTCGCGAAGACCTCATCCGCCACATCATCCATACGCCCAACCTGAAGTCCATCGTCATGCGTACCTTTGGCAGTGGCAACGCCCCACAGAGTCCTTGGCTGCTGAATGCGCTCAAAGAGGGAACCCGTAACGGCAAGGTTATCGTCAACATCAGCCAGTGCATGCAGGGTTGTGTCGAGATGGGACGTTACGACACAGGCTATCAGCTGAAGGAGGCCGGTGTGGTCAGCGGCTATGACTCAACGGTAGAGAGTGCCGTCACTAAACTCATGCTCCTGCAGTCGCACTATAGTGACCCGGAGGAGGTCCGCAAGATGATGAACCAAAGCATCCGCGGCGAAATCACCCTCTGATTCCCAGAGATCCCAGTCGCCTCAGTAAACTCAGTCGCCTCAGTCGCCCCAGTAGCCCCAGAATCCCCATTTTATAAACTAAAAATAAACAACAACAATGAAAGAATTGAAAGGAACAAAAACAGAGAAAAACCTCCAAGAAGCATTTGCTGGAGAGTCTATGGCACGTAACAAGTACAGCTATTTTGCTTCGAAGGCAAAAAAGGACGGCTTCGTCCAGATAGCCGCTATCTTCGAGGAGACCGCTGCCAACGAGAAGGAGCATGCCAAGATGTGGTTCAAGCTTTTGGAAGGTGGTGCCATCAAGGATACTGCCGCTAATCTGGAAGCTGCCGCCGGTGGTGAGAACTTCGAATGGACAGACATGTATGCACGTATGGCCCGCGAAGCCCGTGAGGAAGGTTTTGACGAGATTGCCGAGAAGTTTGAAGGTGTGGCTGCCATCGAGAAGGAACACGAAGAGCGTTATCGCAAACTGCTGGACAACATCAAGCAGGAGCGTGTCTTCTCCAAGGACGGCGACGTCATCTGGCAGTGTGCCAACTGTGGCCACATCGTCGTAGGCAAGAAAGCTCCCGAAGTATGCCCCGTTTGTGACCATCCCCAGGCTTACTTCCAGGTGAAGCCTGAGAACTATTGATTAGATAGCTGAAAAGGTACAATCCAGGGCGTGGTTCCACTATTCCACGTCCTGGATTAATTTTGGGATGATTAATGGGGCAAACCGTGCGGTTGTTAATTGTCAATCGAAGATATTTACAACTTTAACACTGCTACTTGAGTTGTTCCCTTCCTGATCTACTTGAATCTGTACTGGTATACATTCGCGTAGCTCTAATACATGGCTGATGATACCTACATGGCGGCCAGACGTAGTATGGAGCGAACGTAATGTGTTAATGGCATTCTGCAACGGTTCACCACTGAGTGTGCCAAACCCCTCGTCGATAAACAGTGTATCTACAGCCAACTGTTGACCGATGTCGCTAAGTGCCAGAGCTAGCGATAAGGACACAAGGAAACTCTCTCCCCCCGAAATCGTGCTGGCAGCTCTGCTGACATAACCTTGATAGGCATCCTCAAGCGAGATTACAAATGTGCCAGGTGCTACCTTTAGCGTATATCGGTCAGTCAGCGTCTTCATATAGCTGTTAGCTGAATGGATAAGACTGGTCAGGACATAGCTCTGGGCGATCTTACGGAACTTACTGCCTGAGGCATCACCAATCAGGGCATTCATGCGACTCCATTTCTGATAGTCAGCCTTTTTGCTTTCTTCGTCTGCCATCAGCGTACCAAGACGCTTTTTATTGTCTTCGTCATGCTTCAAGTCCCGACTGAGTGCGCCTTTCCTGACATTGGCTTCTGTCATCTGTCTGTCACTATCCTGAACCCGTGCTTCAAGGATTTCAGCAGTATCACCCTCCGCAAATTCCGGCTTGTTCTGCTGATGTTCTTCCTGCTGTTTTATGACAGCCTGCATCAGCGTCTTTTGGGTCAGTGCATTACTCCGTGCCTCGTCCAATGCTTTGTCCTTATGAGTGATTTCCTGGGCAGAATAGGCATTGAGTGCCGTTAGCACTTCTTCGTTGATACCTTCATGTTCAGCGAAGAAACCTTCTAGAAGTTTTTGATTTGTCTCTACAGAGGCAGTCAGTTCCAACACATCCTTCTTCTTGGCGCTGATGAGTTCCTTGGCAACGTCCATCTTGTGTTTACAACTTTCAACGGCCTCTCTGCTTTTGTCAACAACCCCTTTCTTGGTATCCCAGTCATTCCTCAGAGCATCCAGTTTATCTCTCAGTTCCTTGACCTCTTTCTCCTTTTGCTCACCGTCTTTGATCTTTCCTTCAAGTTCACCGAGAGCCAAATCAGTCTTATTCTTCAGGCTTTTCAGTACGTAGCGAACATTATCATCAACCGATTCGATACCGCAAGTCTCACAAGCCGCTGCCAACTTCTGTTCTGCAATCTGAACTGACTTGTCATTGTCGAGATTCTCTTTATCCCGATTGTAGACATTGGTGGCGGTCTTGACCTCTGCGTCCAGCTTGTTTTTCTCAGCAACGATGGAGTTATATTCCTTCTCTGCCTCTTTGAACGATGTTGTCAGACAGGCCACCAGTTCTGCCAGTTCCTCCTCATGAGGTGGCTCAGAGGCGATTTTCTGTCCGCAGACAGGACACTTGTCGCCCACTTGCAACTTCTGACGTATGGTTTTGGCGAACTTGTCGATGGTGTCTTTCTGCTTATCCAGCAGCTCTTTGCATGTATTCATCTTGACCCCTGCATCGTGTATCTTCGCAGGGAACTCTTCCAGCTTTTTCTTGCTCTCCTCAATGCTGGTCAGCGACTTTGCAAGTATTTGACGGGTATTTTCCACTTTTTCCTTGGCCTCTGCGACCGTCGTTACCAGTTCATTGGCAGTCTTGATGTTTTGCTGGAGATCCTTTGCCTCTTCCCGTTGTTTGCGTAACCCGGAAAGATTCAATGCAGCCAAAATCCCCTCCTGAGATTGCAGTGCTACTTGCTGCCTCTCATACAGCACTTTTGCTGTCTCTGCCTCCTTACCTGCTTTCTCAAATGCCGGATTCAAGGCCTCAGTTAACTTCTTGTTTTCAGCATCGATAATATCTTGCTGCTTGCCTATTGCCGTCTTGCCCTCATCGATATCCCGTTTGGCCTTGTTCTTTGTGGTCAACCAGCTCCTGGCTTCAATCGTTGCCTGCCACTGACTTACCAGCCCTTCTTCTTTCTTGAAGTCCTCGC
>Ga0310690_10009467_pt1 | contig 12214 bp, 10 predicted proteins | sample AusTroGonzalo_MG_2_FD_207661 | JGI IMG/M metagenome (GOLD analysis project Ga0310690, IMG submission 207661) | Bovine rumen microbial communities from tropical cattle in Woodstock, Queensland, Australia - Gonzalo_04 (v2) (version 2) | ecosystem: Host-associated > Mammals > Digestive system >...
GAACGAGCCTGACATCTATGGTGCCATCAAGCGCGACGCTCTGCTCGAGAACGTGACTGTTGACGCTGCTGGTAAGATCGACTTCGCTGATAAGAGCGTGACCGAGAACACCCGCGTCAGCTATCCTATCAACCACATTGAGAAGATCGCCCAGAAGGTGAACAAGAAGAGCGCTGGTCCTGAGGCTAAGAACGTGATCTTCCTGAGTGCCGACGCCTTCGGCGTGCTGCCTCCCGTATCTATCCTGACTCCGGAGCAGACCAAGTACTACTTCCTCTCTGGTTTCACCGCAAAGCTCGCTGGTACAGAGCGTGGCATCACTGAGCCCACTCCTACCTTCTCTGCTTGCTTCGGCCAGGCATTCCTCGAGCTGCACCCCACCAAATATGCTGAGGAGCTCGTGAAGAAGATGGAGAAGAGCGGCGCTAAGGCTTACCTCGTGAACACTGGTTGGAACGGTACTGGCAAGCGTATCTCTATCCCCGATACACGTGGTATCATCGACGCTATCCTCGACGGTGCTATCCTGAAGGCTCCCACGAAGAAGATTCCTTACTTCGACTTCGAGGTGCCCACAGAGCTGCCCAACGTGAACCCCGCTATCCTCGATCCTCGTGACACTTATGCTGACGCTGCTGAGTGGAACAAGAAGGCTGAGGATCTCGCTGCCCGCTTCATCAAGAACTTCAAGAAGTACGAGGGTAACGAGGCTGGTAAGGCTCTCGTCGCTGCAGGTCCGAAGCTCTAATTCGAACTGAAAGAAACTTCACTATAGTGAAAGGGGCTGTGGAAACACAGTCCCTTTTTCTATTCCCATATAGCCAATATACCTTAATAAAGCCAAATTATGACATATTTTCTTTAATTATAAGGTGAAAATGGCTCGTATTTGCAGAATTGTTGGTAAATTTGCAGCCGAATTGTGAGTAAACTGTATATCAGACAAGAATGAACAAGCATTTATCAGCACTCTTCGCCTTGATTATGGGGGCGCTGCTCATGACGTCGTGCCTTAACTCAGACGATAGTGAAGTTACTTATTATAACGACACAGCCATCACCGCCTTCAGCCTGACGACCGTGAACCGCTACATCCATACCACCTCGAAAAGTGGTAAGGATTCTGTCTATAAAAAGACACTGTCAGACCCCATCACTTTCTGTATCGATCATTACAACAAGACGATCTACAATATCGACTCGCTCTATGCTGATTGCGATCTGAGTCATGTCATCACCAGCATCAGCACCAAGAACAGTGGTATCGTGGTCCTCAAGGGCATCGACAACGATACGCTGTACACCTACTCCTCTTCCGACTCGCTCGATTTCTCGAAGACCAGAGAGATTCGTGTCTATGCCAACGACGGCAGCAACTATCGTGCCTATCAGGTCACCGTCAACAAGCATCAGGTAGAGACCGAGAAGCTGCTGTGGGAGCAGATGCCTGCTGGCAGTTACCCTGTGGATGAAAAGAAAGCCCAGTGGGAGCAGATCGTTGCCAACAACAAGAGTCTGACCCGTTTCATCGGCGCTGGCACCAAAGAGGCCTATGCCTACGATCAGGAGGGCCGTCTCTGTGTGACCAAGGACGGAGGTGAGACATGGGCCGTCGACAGTCTCGACGAGAGTACTGCACTGCTGCCCAAGGAGAGTGTCGCCTTTGTGTCATGCCCCTTCGCTGCCAACGACCAGACTGACTATCAACTGCTCACTGGTGTGATTGAGGAGGGCGAGATCGTCTGCAGCGTGTGGCGCAAGGTGGCCGAATACGCTGAAGGCAGCCAACCCAGCAAATGGGCTCACATACCCTACGAGGTATACAACAGATACCAACTGCCTGCCATGATCGACTTCAGTCTCGTGTGGTTCCATGGCAGAATTCTGGCCATCGACAGCAACTGGATCCGCAGTAGCATCGACGGTGGCATCACCTGGAAGACCTCTGACGCGCTGACGCTGCCTGCCAGCAATCTGACTGGCGTGGAAGCCTGCACAGATGATGAGGGTGCACTCTGGCTCAAGGACAAGAATACGGACAACGTATGGCGAGGTGTACTCGTTGAAGAGTGAAAGGGTGAAAAAGTGAAAAGGTGATGAGCGAAAGGTGTCAGAAGATAGTGGCTGGAGGCATATGGTGGCGTAGTCTGCTGTTGCTTCTTTTCACGTTTTCACCGCTTCATATCTTCACCGTTTCGGCCCAAGACGAGCCGGAATACAAGATGGAGGCAGGAGCAGGCGCCGGATTGGTGACCTATACAGGCGACTTCAACGGCAATCTGCTGAAAGGCATGCAGCCCTTTGGTACGCTGATGGCCAAATACCATCTGAGTCCGTGGGCTGCCGTATCGTTCAATCTGGGCGTGGGAAAGATCAAGGGCTCGAGCGACGATGCCGAGACATGGTATCCCATCGAAGAGCGCTACGAGTTTGACAACACCCTAACGGAGGGTATCTTCCGTTACGAGTATAACTTCTGGGCCTACGGAACAGGACGTGAGTATCGCGGTGCACGACGCCTCGTACCGTTTATCACCGTTGGACTGGGACTGACCCACCATAGTGGCGAAAACAGCGGCATCACGATGAGTCTGCCCATCGGTGCCGGCATCAAATACAAGATCGGGCAGCGGCTGAACCTCATTGCCGAGTGGGTTATGCGGTTTACACCTGGTGACCACATCGACGGCGTCAGCGATCCGTACGGCATCAAGAGCAGCGGACTCTTTAAGAACACCGACTGCTACAGCGTGCTGCAACTGGCACTCACCTACGACCTCTGGATGAAGTGCAAGACATGTCATAACGACAGAGACTAAGATTGAAGATTGAAAATTGGATATTGAAGATTTAGAGATATGAGCGAACAATTGGACATGAACCGCATTCCCAAGCACATTGCCATTATCATGGACGGCAATGGTCGCTGGGCTATGGACCGTGGGTTGGATCGTACCTTTGGCCACAAGGCCGGACTCGACAACCTGGAGACCATCACCACCCTGTGTTCTAACTTAGGCGTGAAGTACCTGACGGTCTACGCCTTCTCCATCGAGAACTTCAACAGGCCTGCCTATGAGGTAGAGGCCCTGATGGGGCTGGTGCTCAGTTTCTTCAAGATGCAGTTGTTCCACAACAACAACGTGAGCTTCCACGTGGTTGGCGACATGGGCCGACTTCCCCAGAGCGTGCAGGACAAGTTGAACACCATGATAGAAGAGACGGCGATGTACGATGGTATGGCTATGACCATTGCCATGCCCTATTCGTCGAAACAAGAGCTCGTCAACACCACCAAGATCATTGCCCGTAAGGTGCAGAACGGTGAGATAAACATCGACGATATCGATGAGGACACCATCGCTAAGAATCTGTGGACGAATTGGATGCCTGATCCCGATCTTCTGATCCGTACTGGTGGCGAGGTTCGCATATCCAACTATCTGCTTTGGCAGTGCGCTTATTCAGAGTTCTACTTCTGCGATGCCTACTGGCCCAACTTCGGTGAGGAAGACCTTCACAAGGCCATCGCCAGTTACCAGAGCCGCCAGCGCCGCTACGGCAAGACCGAGGCCCAAATTGAAGCGGAGGAAGCAGAGAAAAAGTAAAAAGGTGAACATAATAGACAAATGAAGATATATAATATAATAAGGTATAAGGCAAAAGGGGTATGGATGAAAGCTGCCATGCTTTCACTCTTTCACCTTTTTACCTTCTCACCTTTAATGGCCCAGGACAAGATCATCAATCCTGATATCTCGTATGCGGGCACGCCCCGTAGTTGCGAGATCGGAGGCATTGCCGTGAAAGGCGTTGAGGGCTATGAAGACTATGTACTGGCAGGACTCTCCGGCCTCAGTGTCGGACAGCAGATTGAAGTGCCAGGCTCTCAGATTACCGAGGCTGTAAAGCGCTATTGGCGCAACGGACTCTTCTCGAAGGTCACCATCACCGCCGACTCGATCGTGGGCAGCAAGATCTATCTCTGCATCCACCTCGGCATGCGCCCCCGTATCAGCAGCATCAACTACATCGGCATCAAGAAGGCCGAACGCGAGGATATGGAGACGAAGTTGGGTATGATGCGCGGCGGACAATTGACGCCAAACATGATCGACCGTGCGAAGATCCTGGCCCAGCGCTATTTCGACGAGAAGGGTTATAAGAACGCAGAGATCAACATCGTGCAGCGCGACGATCCCGAGAAGCCCAACCAGGTGATCCTCGATGTGAATATCGACAAGAAGGCCAAGATGAAGGTCCACCAACTGATCTTCGAGGGCAACGAGAAACTCACCGACAGCAAGATCAAGGGTTCGCTGATCGGCAAGGGCGCCTTCGGTAAGATCCACGAGGCTGGTAAGTTCACCAACATCTTCAAGTCGAAGAAATTCACCGACGAGCGTTATCGCGAGGCCAAACAGGCGCTGATCGATAAATACAACGAGCTGGGTTTCCGCGATGCCACCATCCTCGAAGACTCCGTGAGCAACTACGATGATAAACATGTGAACGTGTATGTGAAGGTCGACGAGGGCGACAGATACTATATCCGCGACATCACGTGGGTGGGCAACACCGTTGTCACCACCGACTATCTGAGCGCTGTGCTCGAACTGAAGAAGGGCGACGTGTATAACCAGAAGCACATCAACAAGCGCCTGAAGGAAGACGAGGACGCTGCTGGCAACTGGTATTACAACAACGGTTATGTGTTCTCGAATATCGATCCCGTCGAGGTGAACATCGTCGGCGACTCCATCGACCTCGAGATGCGCGTCACCGAGGGTCCTCAGGCTCGATTGAACCACGTGCGTATCTATGGTAACGATCGTCTGTACGAAGAAGTGGTACGCCGTGAGCTCCATACCAAGCCTGGCGACTTGTTCAATAAGGAAGCCATCACCCGTTCTATCCGCGATATCGCCTCAATGGGATTCTTCGATCCTGAGAAGGTGACGCCCGACATCCAGCCCGATGGCGAGAACGGTACTGTGGATATCAACTGGATGCTCGAGCAGAAGAGTAACGACCAGCTCGAATTCTCGTTAGGTTGGGGACAGACGGGTATCATCGGTAAGATCGGTATCAAGTTCAACAACTTCTCGATCCGCAACCTCTTCGGTAAGAACAAGCTGCATCGCGGTATCCTGCCCTATGGCGACGGCGAGACTCTGGGCTTCAGCTTCCAGACCAACGGCTCGTACTATAGTTCGCTGAGCGCCAACTACGGTACCAACTGGTTCGGTGGCAAGCGCCCCAACAGCTTCAACGTCGGTGTATTCTACTCGAAACAGTCGGATATCTCGAGCTACTACCGCAACAACGCGTTCTACAACAACTACGCGATGTATAACTACGGCTACGGTATGTATAACACGGGCTATTACAACTACGACTCCATGCTCGACGACGATAAGACGATGACTGTCTTCGGTGCCTCTTTAGGCTGGGGTAAGCGCCTGCGCTGGCCTGATGACTTCTTCCAGCTGTCGATGTCGCTGGGTTACACCCGCTATATGCTGCGCGACTGGAGTTACTTCTATATCCACAACGGCAACTGTAACAACATCAACCTCGGCCTGACGCTGGCTCGTAGCTCTACCGACAACCAATTGTTCCCACGTCGCGGATCTGAGTTCGTTGCCTCCGTCACCCTGACGCCACCTTGGTCGCTCTTCGACAACAAGGACTACGCCAATCTGGCAAAGAACACGAGTTCATCGACCTACGAAGACGAACTGCAGGATGTGTACCGCTGGATCGAGTACCACAAATGGAAGTTCAAACTACGCTCGTTTACAGCTCTCACTGGTGGTCAGAAGTGCTTCGTGCTGATGACACGTGTAGAGATGGGTCTGCTGGGCAGCTACAACAACAATAAGCGCTCACCGTTCGAGACGTTCTACGTTGGTGGTGATGGCATGAGCGGCTACTCTTACGGTTATTCCGAGGAGACCATCGGCCTGCGAGGCTACGAGAACGGTTCTATCTCTTACTCGTCAGCCTACGAGGAGATGATGAATGGCCGAAGCATCTCGTCATACAACTCATATGCCTACGACCGCTTCACGCTCGAGCTGCGATATCCGTTCATGCTGGGCAACACCACCATCTACGGTCTCGGCTTCCTCGAGGGCGGTAATGCATGGGCTCGCGCCAAAGACTTCAACCCCTTCAAGATGAAGCGCTCTGCAGGTCTCGGTGTCCGCATTTTCCTGCCTATGGTGGGTCTGATGGGTATCGACTGGGCTTATGGCTTCGACGATGTCTACACCAGCCAGACAGGCGCCACGAAGAAGGGTGGCAGCAACTTCCACTTCATCCTCGGACAGGAGTTCTAAGATAATTAAAAATTGACAATTAAGAATTAAGAGAATAGTTAAGAGTTATTTAACGTTGAAACCATCTGAGACTTTTTGCGTCAAAGTGGTGTGTAACTAAAAAACGAACGCTTATGAAGAGATTATTTTTCTGTGTTTTCTGTGTTTTCTGTGTGACATTAACTTCGTCAGCACAGAAATTCGCCTTGGTGGATATGGAGTATATCCTGAAGAATATCCCCGCCTACGAGCGTGCTAACGAGCAGCTGAACCAGACCTCGAAGCAGTGGCAGGCCGAAGTCGACGCCCTCACCACCGAGGCTCAGACGCTCTACAAGAACTATCAGAACGAGGTGGTGTTCCTTTCTAAGGAAGAAAAGAAAGCCAAGCAGGATGCCATCGTCGAGAAAGAGAAGCAGGCTGCCGATCTGAAGAAGAAGTACTTCGGTCCCGAAGGCGAGCTCTTCAAGAAGCGCAACGCCCTGATGGCGCCCATCCAGGACGAAATCTACAATGCTGTCAAGGACATCGCCGACACTCGAGGCTATCAACTGATTCTCGACCGTGCCAGCGACACCGGCATTATCTTCGGCTCGCCCAAGATCGACATCTCATCAGAAGTCCTCTCAAAACTCGGATATTCGAATTAAGAATTTAGAATTAATAATTAAAAGATAACAATTACTAATCAATAAGAAAAAAATGAAGAAGATTATTCTTTGCGCTATTTGCGCATTCTGCGGTCTTACCGCTAACGCTCAGGCCAAGTTCGGCCACGTGAACACTCAAGAGATCATTCAGGCTATGCCCGAATACACTGCTGCTAAGAACGATATCGACAAGCTGACGGCTCAGTATGAGGCCGACCTCAAGTCGATGCAGGACGAGTTGCAGAAGAAGGCCGACGCCTTCGATAAGGAGCAGGCTACTCTGCCCGACAACATCAAGCAGCGCCGTCAGACCGAGCTGCAGGAGATGTACCAGAAGATCCAGCAGAGCTATCAGGACAACCAGCAGGCTCTCCAGAAGGCTTCTCAGGAGAAGATGCAGGCAATCACCGCTAAGGTGCTCGACGCCATCAAGGCCGTAGGTCAGGCAGGCGAGTTCGTGATGATCAACGAGATCAACGCCGGCATCCCTTACATCAGCACCACGCTCTCTACCGACGTTACAGCTCAGGTAAAGACCAAGCTCGGCCTGAAGTAAGCCTCGTTGCATGCTTGCAACGGACGAACACGGATCTGCACGGAATAGGCGAAATCGTTCGCTCTGTGTCCATCCGTGTTCATCCGATGCAAGAGATAAACCCATTCAGATGCTCATGATGAGACGATTATTCATATTCCTTTTCACCATCGCTGCCCTGACGGCTTCGGCACAGACCGACGCTGCTCAGGCTTTCCGTTTCGGCTACCTCAGCTATGAGGCTGCCATACAGTCGATGCCAGAATATGCCACTGTGCAGCAGAAGATGAATGCGCTGCGCGAACATTTTCAGGCTGAGACGCTGCGTGTGGAAGACGAATTCAACCGCAAATACGAGGATTTCCTCGACGGTCAGCGCGACTTTCCCCGCACTATCCTTCAGAAACGACAGTCGGAGCTGCAGGAACTGATGGAGAAGAACATTCGTTTTAAGGAACAAGGTCGTCAGGAGTTGGCCGATGCTGAGCGCGAGGCCATGGCTCCGCTACGCATCCGTCTCATCGAGCTGCTTAGCACCATCGGCCGTGAACGCGGCTACGCCTTCATCTACGACACCGACACGAAGGCCCTACCCTTCCTGAACATCTCTTTCGGCGAAGATATCAACCAATTAGTACAGGATGCTCTCAAGTAAGCCAGGCCCTATCGGCGTCTTCGACAGCGGATACGGCGGCTTAACAATCCTTCACGGCATCCGCCAGCAACTGCCCCAATACGACTATCTCTATTTGGGCGACAATGCCCGTGCACCCTATGGCCCGCGATCGTTCGATGTGGTCTATGAGTTCACGCGTCAGGCCGTGATCCGACTCTTCGAGATGGGCTGTCACCTCGTTATCCTCGGCTGCAACACCGCCTCGGCCAAGGCCCTGCGCACCATCCAACAGCTCGACCTTCCCCAGTGGGATCCCAATCGTCGCGTGCTAGGCGTCATCCGTCCTACGGCAGAGGTGATCGGTTCGCTCACCAAGTCGCGCCATGTCGGCGTATTGGCCACCGAGGGAACCATCAAGAGCGAGAGTTACAATCTGGAGATCCAGAAGCTGCATCCCGACATCACCGTCTCAGGCGTGGCTTGCCCGTTCTGGGTACCGCTGGTAGAGTATAACGAGGCTGACTCCCCCGGAGCCGACTACTTCGTGAAGAAGCGCATCGATCAGATCATGGCCTTAGACCCGCTGATCGACGCTATCATCCTAGGCTGCACCCATTATCCGCTGCTCATGCCGAAGATTCTAAAATACCTACCCGAGGGCGTGCGCATTGTCTCTCAGGGCGAATACGTGGCCAGCAGCCTCCAGTCCTATCTCGAGCGCCACCCGCAGATAGAGCAGCGTTGCTCCAAAAACGGTGAGACTCGTTACCTCACCACCGAGAACCCCACTAAGTTCAAGGAACAAGCCCAGATCTTCCTCAACGAAGCTGTCGAGGTTGATAACATCACCATCGGCTAAAAATAAAGAAGTCCCACCGATTGGCGGGACTTTTCTTATTGCTTTAATTACTTACAACTTTCATCTTACATTTATGCGTCGATGTTGGCATAAGTGGCATTCTTCTCGATGAACTCGCGGCGGGGTTCAACATCGTCGCCCATAAGCATAGAGAAGATCTCGTCGGCCTCGGCTGCATTCTCAATGCTCACCTGCTTCAGCAGACGGTTCTCGGGATTCATGGTGGTCTCCCACAGCTGCTCGGGGTTCATCTCACCAAGACCTTTGTAGCGCTGGGTGTGGAGAGCCTTGTCGTCGCCATTGCCAGCCACGTACTTGTCGATGAAGGCCTGGCGCTGCTGCTCGGTGTAGCAGTACTCGGAGTACTTCTTGTAGGTACACTTGTAGAGCGGCGGGGTGGCGATATAGAGGTGACCGCCCTGGATTACCTGTGGCATGAAGCGGTAGAAGAGCGTCATGATCAGCGTGTCGATGTGCGAACCATCGACGTCGGCATCGGTCATGATGATGATCTTGTTGTAGCGCAACTTGTCGATATTGGCCTCGCGGTCGCCCTCACCCTCGACGCCGAAGCGGACGCCAATACTCTGGATGATGTTCATGACCGACTCGGACTCGAATACGCGGTGCCACTGTACCTTCTCGACATTCAGGATCTTACCACGCAGCGGCAGGATGGCCTGGAAGTGACGATCGCGGCCAGACTTGGCAGAGCCACCAGCGGAGTCACCCTCGACGAGGAAGATCTCACACTGCTGAGGATCCTTGTTGGAGCAGTCGGCGAGTTTGCCAGGCAGTCCGCCACCTGTCATCGGGTTCTTGCGCTGCACGCTCTCACGAGCCTTGCGGGCAGCGATACGGGCTGTAGCGGCAAGCACCACCTTGTCGCAGATCATCTTGGCCTCCTTCGGGTGCTCCTCGAGGTAGTTGGCGAGGGCTTCGCCCACGGCCTGCTGAACGGCACCGGCGACCTCCGAGTTACCGAGCTTCGTCTTGGTCTGTCCTTCGAACTGGGGCTCGGCGACCTTGATGCTAATCACTGCTGTAAGGCCTTCGCGGAAGTCTTCGGGTGCGATTTCGATCTTCGCCTTCTCGATCTGCTTGGAAATCTGCGGATCGTTGTCGGCATATTTCTTTAATGTACGCGTGAGGGCTGCACGGAAACCAGCCAGGTGGGTACCGCCCTCGATCGTGTTGATGTTGTTGACATAGGAATGGATGTTCTCGCTGTAGTCGGTGTTGTACATCACAGCCACCTCGATGGGGATACCCTGCTTCTCGGTCTTCAAGTAGATGACGTCGTCGACGAGATGCGTACGGTGACGATCGACGTAGCGCACGAACTCCTTCAGTCCATCTTTGGCATGGAACACCTCGGGCTCGCGCACCTTGCCATCCTCATCAGGACGCAGATCGCTGAGGGTGATGGTGATACCAGCATTCAGATAGGCCAGCTCACGCATACGGCGAGCGATGATGTCATATTTATATTCCGTCGTGGTGAAGATGGTGCCGTCGGGCCAGAACTGCTGACGGGTACCAGTCTTATCGGTGTCGCCCACAATCTTCACATCGTAGAGAGGCTTACCCTTTTCGTATTCCTGCTGGTAGATATGACCATTACGGTATACCTGTGACATCATGTGGGTAGAGAGGGCGTTCACACAAGAAACACCCACACCGTGAAGACCTCCGGACACCTTGTAGGAGCCCTTGTCGAATTTACCACCAGCGTGAAGCACAGTCATGACAACCTCGAGGGCCGACTTATGCATCTTCTCGTGCTCATCGACGGGGATACCACGACCATTGTCAAGCACGGTAATAGAATTGTCCTCGTTGATGGTGACTTCGATATGTGTACAATATCCGGCCATCGCCTCGTCGATAGAGTTGTCGACGGTCTCGTTAACCAGATGGTGGAGTCCTTTCTCACTGATGTCGCCGATATACATGGCGGGGCGCTTACGCACGGCCTCAAGGCCCTCAAGCACCTGAATGTTACTCGCGGAATAATTCTCTTCCTGAATCAGTTGTTCTTCTGTCATCTTTTCTAAATATTCGATTTTGCGTGCAAAGGTACTAAAAAAAGTTCAGATAAACATAGTTTATCTGCTAAAAAAACACAAAAAAAGAAGCCGCAACCCCGAAGGGCTGCGGTATTTCATCTATCAACTATAAGTGTGTGCTTACAGCTTGTTGATGTGCTGTGCCAGACTCGACTTCAGGTTGGCGGCCTTGTTCTTGTGGATGATGTTGGTCTTGGCGAGCTTGTCAAGCATCTTCTGCACCTTCGGGTACAGAGCCACTGCCTCTTCCTTGTCGGTCATAGCGCGCAGTTTGCGCACAGCGTTACGCATTGTCTTTGCGTAGTAACGATTGTGAAGCGCCCTTTTCTTCTCCTGGCGGATTCTCTTCACAGATGATTTGTGATTTGCCATTTTTTAATGTTTAATTATAATTTGTTACTTAAAGCTTGTGGGTCTTACGTCACTACAACTGCCCTGGGCAGCCCTTGCGGGCTTCCGCCACCTTATCCCGCCTTGACAACGGTAGCACTTGGCTGTGCAGATGACGGATTTAATGGTAGTCCGTAGGAGAGTCGAACTCCTCTTTAGAGAATGAAAATCTCTCGTCCTAACCGATAGACGAACGGACCGTCGCCGATTTAGCGGGTGCAAAGGTACAAATTTTCCATTGAACATTGAACATTGAACATTGAGGTTTTGGCAGAATTAATTATTTTTAACTATAGCAACTGCTTTTTATCTACAATTTTCAATCTTCAATCTTCAATTTGTTTGTACCTTAGAAGATGTTCAAAGGTACTCACGTTCGGATTTTCTCAAATATATTTGGAAAATCGCTCACTTATTCGTACCTTTGCAGTCAGTATGTTGACAAAGACACAGGCCATTGTACTGCATTCTCTCAAGTACGGCGAAACGAGAATGATCGTGGATATGTTCACCAAGACGCACGGACGACTGTCGCTGATGGTGAACATCCCCAAGACAACCCATGCAAAGGTGAAGAAACAACTCTTCCAGCCGCTGACCATCCTCGAGGCGGAGATTGACGTGCGCCCGAAGGTGCAGTTACAAAAGTTGCGCGACGTCAGGCTGGCCACGCCTTTTACGACCATCCCGTTTCATCCCCACAAACTGGCCATCACTCTCTTTATCGCCGAGTTCCTGTATTATGCCCTGCGATCTGAACAGCGCAACGAGC
>Ga0310690_10009468_pt1 | contig 12214 bp, 5 predicted proteins | sample AusTroGonzalo_MG_2_FD_207661 | JGI IMG/M metagenome (GOLD analysis project Ga0310690, IMG submission 207661) | Bovine rumen microbial communities from tropical cattle in Woodstock, Queensland, Australia - Gonzalo_04 (v2) (version 2) | ecosystem: Host-associated > Mammals > Digestive system >...
GCCCGTCTCCGTGATCCTCCGGGCCGCTTCCGCCACCACGGCAGGATCCCGGCCGAACAGCTGAAGAATCAGCCGCGGTTCCTTTTCATCCCGCACCATCAGTTCCGTGGTCGCCCGCTGGTTTGGCGCGCACAGATATCCCATGGCGCTGATCATCTCCGTATACGCCAGATCGCATCCCTGTTCATAGCACAGCGACCGGTAGATATGATCCGTCACCCCGCAAAGGGGCGCCAATCTAACTCCAAACTCCAAACTCCTAACTCCTAACTCCTAACTCTCTTAAGGCGTTACCCGCAGCTTCCCGGACGACTGCCGACCGCGTCGTCTCCGCCAGGCGCCCGATCTCCGGTGCCAGATCCCCGCGCTTCAGGGATTCCGCCATCACGCAGCCCTGGGTCCGCAGCCGGTTTGGAATGGCGTAGTTGCTGCCGATCAGCGGCGGCAGCGTCTGATCCTCCTCCCCGGTGATCAACGCCTTCAGCGGAATGACCGGTTGCGTTCCCCTTGCCGGCGGATTATGGGGACAGCACGCTTCGCACGCATCACAGCCCAGCAGCCGGTTCCCCATCTTTTTCCGGATCTCCTCCGGCGGCGTCTGCCCGTTCAGCATCCACCAGCGAAGGCATTGCTTCTTCTCAAAGGCCCCTTCCCGGATCGCCCCGGTGGGACAGGCCTCAACGCATCGGCGGCAGCTCCCGCAAAACAGACCGTGTTCTGTTTCTTTCAACCGATCCGTCACCGGAAAGCGGGTTTCCGAAACAAAGGCCTGCACATGAAATCGGCTCCCCGTCTCCGGCAGGTAGCTCAGCGTATTCCGCCCCCGGGAAAGAAAGGAAAGCCGGTTCAGGATGGGTTTCAGTCGGAGATGGGTCTCCTGCCGCAGGGAAATGCCCCGCGCCTGGCAATCGCGGCAGAACGCCTCCGCCGCCCGGTAGGCCGCCTGGGAAGCGGGATAGTACGGATGAATCACAGCCTCCGGAACATCCGTCTCCGGCGCGGCTTCATACAGCCAGAAAGCCAGTACAAGCCGCGGGCTTTCCGCGCCGCATTCCGGCCCGTCCAGCACCGTCACCCGGGAAAATCCCCGCTCCATGAGCTCCCTGACCACATCCAAGGCGGCGCGCACCCCTCTTTCATGTTTCCGATAGATAAAAGAACAGGAAATAGGAGGTAGAAGGGAGGACGTAATAAGTAGGAGGTAGGAGGTAGAAGGTAGGAGGTAAAAATACTTCCTACTTCCTACTTCCTACCTCCTACCTTATCGTTCCTCCTGCCTCCTGCCTGATCGTTCCAAACTCCAAACTCCAAACTCCAAACTCTTCCAGATCACTTCGTCCCAAAGAGCCGATCTCCCGCGTCTCCCAGCCCGGGAACGATATACCCATGTTCGTTCAGATGATCGTCCAGCGCGGCCACATAGATGTCCACATCCGGGTGGTCCTTCTGGATCCGGGCGATGCCTTCCGGCGCGGCAATCAGGTTCACCAGCCGCATATGATTGCATCCCCGCTGTTTGATAAAGTTGATGGCGGCGCTGGCGCTGCCCCCGGTGGCCAGCATGGGATCCAGCACCAGCAGCTCCCGGTTCTCGCTGTCCTCCGGCAGCTTGCAGTAGTATTCCACAGGCTTCAGGGTCTGCGGATCGCGGTACAGGCCGATATGCCCCACCCGGGCGGCGGGCACCAGATTGATCACGCCGTCCACCATCCCCAGGCCGGCCCGGAGAATCGGAACGATCCCCAGCTTTTTCCCGGAGAGCACCCGGCATTTGCAGGTTGTGATGGGGGTTTCCACCTCCACCTCCTCCGTCTCCAGATCCCTGGTCACCTCATAGACCATCAGCATGGCAATCTCGGACAGCAGCTCCCGGAATTCCTTGGTGCCGGTGTTCTTGTCCCGCATGATGCTCAGCTTATGCTGAATCAGGGGATGATCGAAAACCACTACTTTGCTCATCTGATTTTTCCTCCAGCTTACTCTGTGGATATAGCCTTCCACTACTTGCCGATTATTTTACCAGATTTTGCATCGTTTCGCAACCGGTTGTTATTTTTTCTTCGTCATTCTCTTCACCGCGAAAATCCCAAGCCCAATGGAGAATACCAGTCCGACCACGGCGACCAGCGGCATGCCTCCCGCGGCTTTGGGCTCGATATTCGCCGTCGTCAGGATGCAGGAACCGAAGAACAGGACGCAGGCGATCACAACCAGCACGACGTTGAAGATCGTCCTGTTCGCCCGATCCATCAGCTCCTCATAGCCGGTCAGTTCCATGTTCATCTTCATCCGGCCCTTGACCATGTTGCTGAGCGCTTCGGAGGCCAGCAGCGGCAGCTGGACGGTCTTCTTCCCGATATCCAGCGCGTCCTTCCCGGCGGAAAGCAGTTCCTGGCTGACGTCCAGGCTCTTCTTGACCCGCTCCAGCATCCTGTTGGAAATCTGCTCAAACAGGTTCAGCGACGGGCACAGCTGCTCCATGACGCCTTCGATGGTGGCGATGGAACGAACCAGCATCGTGTATTTCCCCGGCAGGGTGATATGATGCTTCCCGGCCAGATCAACCACTTCGTCCAGCACCACGGAAAGATCCAGCTCGTCCAGGCTGGTGACGTTCATGTATTTTTCAAACATGACGTCCACGTCTTCCCGCAGCTTGTTCCGGTTGGTTTTGGGCGAAGCCGCGCCCATGGACATGATGGCGTTTACCAGCGCGTCCATGTCCCCATGCACCAGGGAGAGGATCAGGTTCTGCAGAATGTTCACATCGGCGTCCGTGATCCGGCCGATCATCCCGAAGTCGATCCAGTACGGAATGCCATGGGAAACCATGATGTTGCCCTGATGGGGATCCGCGTGGAAGGTGCCCACATCCAGCACCTGATGGATATAGTTATCGAGGATGACGGATCCCAGCTGATTCACGTCGCAGCCCTGGGCGATTACCTTGTCCTTCTTGCCGATGGAGCACCCGTCCACAAACGTCATCGTGAACATGCGCTCCGTCGTCAGCTCGTCGATCACCGTCGGGCAGCTGATCTTCGTTTCGTCGTCAATGCAGTTTTCCTTGAAGAACCGGGTATTTTCCGCTTCCACCCGGAAGTCCAGCTCCTCCTCCGTCACCTTTTCCATTTCCTCGATGACGGCCATCAGATCCAGCTGATCTTCTGCGTTGTCGTTCGCCTCGCCGATGGTGTTGATCAGGGCCGCGCCCTTTTTCAGCAGCACATAGTCCTTGCGCATCATGTCCGCGATCAGCGGCCGCTGCACCTTGACGACGACCTTGGTTCCGTCCTTCATGACGGCGTAGTGGGCCTGGCCGATGGAGGCGGAACCCAGGGGCTTATCCCGGAATTCCTTGAAAATCTCGTCGATCTTCTTCCCGGTTTCCTGCTCGATCACTGCCCGGGCGATCTGGGGATCCAGCTCCTTCACGTTCTGCCGCAGCTTTTCCAGCTCCTTGCAGTAGCTCTCCGGCAGCAGATCCACGCGGCTGGACATGATCTGCCCGATCTTCACATAGGTCGGCCCCAGGTCTTCCAGCGTCGTGCGCAGCTCTTCCGGCGTGAAGCCGTTGGCATAGAAATGATGGGCGGAGAACACGCCGATGATTTCCGCCGCGCGGTGCTTTTCCTTCTTTTCCTTGTCCTTGATTTCCTTGTTGAGCAGATTTTTCAGCTTATCGTTCAGCTCCGCCTGGGTGTGCTGCAGCTTCTGCTTCCGCTCCTCCAGCTCCCGATGCCGGGCTTCCTTGTTCTTTTCGCGGTTCTCGGCCCGGATTTCCCGGGATTTCTGCCGGGCTTCCGCTCTCTCCTCATACCGCTTCTTCATCTTTGCGGAGGGCTTGTTCTCCGCCTTTTCCGACGCCATCCGGGCCGCCAGCTTTTCGGCCGTCAGTTCGGCGATCTTATCCATGTAGTCTTCCTGCGACATATTCCCGGCCTGCTCTTCCACCTGCTCCATGGCCTGCTTCACGGTTTCTTCCGCGATGGTTTCGGGCGTCTGTACGTTCTTCTTTTCCATTTCCGCATCCTCCCTCAGTTTTCCTTGATCGGCCAGATCCAGATCAGCCGGATAATCCCCACAGCCGCGTCAATCAGCAGGGTCAGGCCGATTCCCCACAGCATTGTCTTCGTGTCGGTGGTCCACTCGCGGTTGATCAGAATGAACACGCCCGCGCCGATCAGCACGACCGCCAGGATCGCCAGGAACCACCAGCCCTTCCGCTCGGAAGGCTTGACGTACATAAACGCGTTGTAAAGATGTTCAATACCCTGTCCGATCAGTAAAATCCCAAAGGTCCATTTGAGGATCTGCAGCACATCATTCCTGAAGACCAGCACCGCCAGCCCCAGCAGCCCGATCAGAATGGCGACGCCCAGCAGAATCGCGTTCATCAGCACTTTCTTGCTGTCCAGATAATCCAGAATCATGACCACGGTCAGAATCAGCATGCCGTAGCCCATGGCGGAGATCAGCGAACCTGTGTATTCCTTGGGGCAGATCATCATCATAAGCCCCAGGGCCATCATCGTCATGGACATGATGATGGAGGATCGTTTAATTTTGTTCAGCGATTGAAACAGCATACAGCAACCTCCTGAAAAAATGATTCATCAATGATTATACATCAAAAAGGCCCAAAAGCATACCCTCCGGCTATACTTTTTTATACTTTTTCTATCTGTGCAGTTTGGCCGCTTCTCAGAATGGAGTCATCTCCGGATATTTTTCCGCGTTGTAGTAGGAGAAGAAATCCAGCGTGCTGGTTCCCTTCCAGTCCTCCTCGTTCACCGACATGTTTTTCCCGTCCCAGTGAATCTCCACATTTTCCAGCATGTCGCACCGCATAAAGTTGTCATAGATCACATACTGTAATATGTATTTCCCGGGCGGCAGCACCCTTTCCTCCACCGACAGCCCCCGGTACATGGTCATCGGACCGCTGGTTTCGTAGATCTTTTCTCCCTTTTTCTTTGACCCCATCACCTCGTACATCAGCCGGTATTCCCGGCCTGCCATCTGAGGAAGGGATTTAATGTTCCGGTTGAACATTTCGCTTGTGGTATCGGTTCCTTCCCACAGTCCTTCCACCTCATAGGCGTCCCGGCTGGTGATGTAATTGCAGCGCAGGTTCCAGTTGTTGCCGTCGATCAGGATCGGGATGTTGAGGGCGCAGTCGTACCCGCCCTCCTTCGGAACGCCCACGATATTGACCTGGCACAGCACGTCGTCGATGGCGGGCCACAGCCACAGATCGTATACCCGGTAGGTCTTTTCCTTTTTATCATAATAGGCCGGGTCATAACCGAGGCTGATGGTTTGTCCGGTCTCTTCATTGTATCTGAACAGCTGATAGAAGACGGAGCCGACGTTCACCAGCTGCTCGTCCGGAACGGAGAAAGCAGGCGTCCCGTCTGTATGAATCTTTCGATCGACGGACACCTGATAGGCTGCCAGTTCGTTCATCTCCGGCAGCCGTTCCGTATAATCGTACACCCATTCCGGCGCGGACCAGGGGCTGATGGCGTCCAGGAGGGCCAGATAGTTCGGATTCGGACAGTTCCGGGCATAAAGCGTCATTTCCTCCGGGTAAAAATCCAGCGCGTAGCAGAAGGACAGCCCCCTGGCGCCGTTACGCCCGTTGCCGCGGACGGTGTATACCACCGCGTCCGCCAGCGCTTCCATCATTTCCTTCCTGTGATCCTTGTCCACGGAAGCATTGAACAGCTCCCGGTAGAAGATCCCCATGATGTCCCACATGTTTTCCTGACCGGTGCCGAACTGTTCCGTCCGGAAAATGCTTCTGGCATATCGGGAAACCAGCTCTGGATACTTGTCATAGGCATAGCAGATCAACTCAAGCAGGGTATTAAACTGCTCCCCGACCCGATCGATTTTGGAAAGATCGATGACCGACCAGGTCACCACCTCCCGCGCCGCTTCATTGTTCTCGGTGTCATATTTTTTCAGCGTCATGTCGCAGATCCACCGGCCCAGAAGTTTGCCGTCGCAGTTGGACAGATAATACAGCTGCTGCAGCCAGTTTCCGATGGCGGAGCCTTTCCCGGCCACCACTTCCTCCGAGGCCACCATCCAGTTCGACATTTCCTTGATGGCGTAAGCCGTTTCCAGATTGGCCATCAGGCAGGCGTCGAAGAGCGTCAGCTCAAAATGAACTCCGCTGTCCCCCAGGGCGTTCCTCAGCTCGTCCAGGTACATGACGTCCCCTTCGAACAGTTCGTCGATGAAAATGCCCGTTTTGCTGCCGCCGCCGTGATCCCAGAGCACCAGGGCGTATTTTTTCGCCGGGAACCGTTCCGCGCCCCACCGGATAAAATCCGTCAGCGTCTCCGGATCGGCCATGCTCTGAAGCGGCGCTTCCCCGAGGAGCTCGAAGGTTCCCTGCTTTTCCTCCGCCCCGTGGGGATGATAAACCCATCGTTGCAGCCGGTCCGTCGCGATCTCCAGGTTCAGGGCCTGCGCGTGCCAGGATTTCGCGCCGCCTGTCTCGATCACCACATTGATTTTTCCGGGCTGAGCGGTAAAGGCTTCGCCAAGCACCGGATCCTCTGCGTCGACCAGCTGTGAGAGCGTATTGACCGGTTCCTGGCAGGACGCGATTTCCTCCAGATTGCCGGAAGCATAGTGGAATCTGGATTCCAGATCGGACCCGCACAGATAGAACAGCACCGTCCATTCGTCCTGCTCCTGCGCTTCCTCCGCGGCCGCGCCGAGGACGATCGTCGCCAGCAGCAGCGCGATCAGGATCACCGCCCATTTCTTGATCATTGAATCCCCTTTCTGTTTCGTTCCATCGATTATTCCATGCCATGATCATGGCCTGTCTCTATATTATACAACATATTTCCCGGAAATGGTACCGCAAAATCATCATTTCCCAAAAAATGGCCGCTCCCCAAGGAGCGGCCACCTCAAATTTGCTTATTTCCCTGATTTCTGTCTTTTTCCTCCTACCTCCTAACTCCTAACTCCTAACTCCAAACTCCTAACTCAACTGTTCGTCCCCTCAACCCACTGACCGTCGACCAGCTTATACACCCGGCCTTCCGCATCCTCGGCCGTGCTGGCGTCGATCCATTCCGGCCATACGGGCTGCTTCTTTTTGATCGTGACGGCGTAGTCCTTGCTCTGGATTCCCTCGATCCTGATGTAATCCGATTCGAAGGTATCGCCGTCGAAGGTCGCGTGATAGGCGCCGTCAAACAGGTCGACCACGCCCTTTGTTCCATCCGCCAGAATGAACATGATGCCGCGGATGAAGTAGGCCGGCGGTTCGGTCTGTTTCAGCTGGAAGGCCCGCAGGGTGATGCGCAGGGGTCTCGGCACTTCGATGGTCCGGCCGGGCTCCACGTCCGTGATAAGCTTCACCAGGCTGTCGTATCCTTCCGGCGTATCGAAGAAGATCGCGTTGTATTTCTCAATTTCCTTCCGGTCGCTTTCGCTGTCGCGGTACAGGTACAGGGAGACGTCCATCGCCTCCTGGCCCGCCGCCATGGCGGCCTTCGTGGTGCGGAACGCGTCGACCTCGTCGGTCGTGTCGTTGATCAGCAGATAGACGAGGGTTTCATCGTCCGCCGCTTCCTCCGGCGTTCTTCCGACCCAGTAGCAGGTCCAGCCGTCCGCCGTTTCCGCCTTCGTCAGGCCTTCCAGAATCGTTCCGTCCGGATGATTGCCTTCGCCCGTCGCGCATTCGTTCAGCGCTTCCTGATCCGCCGAGAGCAGGCGGAAGGTTGTGTCGGCGAACTGCGCCTGCAGCCATGCGCCGGATACCTCGTGCAGATACAGTTCCATATCCGTCTGCTGCGGGATGGTAAAGACGCCTCCGGCGAAATCCATTTCTCCGTCCATGCCCACCGGGATTGCCGGGTTCTTGATGAGATTCCCGGTCAGCCCGACGATCAGGTCGATAAACTGGGTCTTTCCGTCGTCCGTCACGTTCCCGCTGAAGACATCGGATACCATCAGCAGGTTGCCGCCGGAGGTGGTGATCAGCCGCGTCGCGTTGGGCAGCATGAAGACCTTCTCCTGCAGGGGCTTGTTGGTCCACATCAGGTAGCGGTTCAGTTTTCCTTTCTCCAGCCGCACATCGTTTTCCAGGATGCTTTCCACCGCCAGCACGAACAGCGAGCCGATGGTATTGGTTTCCTCCCTCATGTACCGGGCTTTGGTCGCGTTCTGCACCATCTGCACCATGGATTCCAGCGTGGTCAGCGGGTTCAGGGCCTTCGTCAGGCTGTTCTCCAGCTCATCGTCCAGATTCCAGGCGTCCGGCCGGAGCACGTTCACGCCGTTGCCCTCGCCGCAGAAGTCGCAGCGCCACTTGGCGGCCGTCCAGGCGATGGTGTTGGGATCGAAGCTGTCGCCGCCCACGTCCTTGCCTTCCGTGTCCTCTTCATCCTCCGCTTCCTTCGTTTCGAAGGGCGCCGTCCGCGTGTTGACCAGCGAGGTGTTCGGGTCTCTCGCGATGTGCGTGAACGCTCCCAGATGAGTGATCTGTCTGCCGTCCGTCGTGCGGATCTGGTTGTACAGCTGTCCGGCCGTGGAGGCGCTGGACTTCGCCGTACCGATGGCCTTCATCTTGGCTTTCGACTTCGAGAAGACCAGCGGCTTGTCGTTGTTCGTTCCGTCGTTGGCCACCAGGAGCGTCGTTCCGGCCTTCGTGTCGAAGTCGGTCCGGTCGACCCAGATGGTGTTCATCAGGTTCACGGTCAGGCTGGTGGACGCCTTGGACCATCCGAAGACCGCGCTGCCTTCCGCATCGGAATAACCGCCCGCGGAGAGGCCGCCGTTGTCGATCATGACGGTCACCGTGCGTCCCCGGAGAATCGTGGAATTGTTGATGATGTCGGCGTTCATCGCCGGATCGCTGCCATGGCCTTCCGCCAGGGCGTACATCACCTCGTCGTTGCCATCCTGCTCTTCGGTGTTCTCATTGTTCTCATTGTTTTCAGGATTCTCCGGATTTTCGGGATTCTCGGCATTCTCCTGCTGCTCCTGTCTCGGGTCATCCTCCAGCGGTTCGTCGTCCGGCACGTCGTCTTCCAGCTCGACCTCGTCGTCATCCGGATCGATCAGCGGCTTGTCGCCGTCCTGGTTGATGTCCACATAGGTGGTGATGTTCAGCGTCGTCGAGGACGTGGACTGCGGGTTGACCAGCAGACCGCCGCCGTTGGCTTCCGCCGTGGTATAGATGCCGTAGGTGTCCGCCTTGTCGCTTGTGCCGCGGAGATTTCCTTCCCGGTGGCTGGTCGAACGGGCCAGCAGCTTCAGTGCCTCCGACGCGGCCAGGGTGGTTCCCCGGCCGATCTTCAGCTCGTTGTAGGTCGTTACCTTCGTATAGGCCTTCGCCCGGCCGATGACGAAGGCGCCGCCGCCCTTGACCCGGGTTTCGGTGGTGATCTTGTCCGCCTCGCCCACCAGGCTGTTCAGGACCAGATTACCGCCGGTCGAGGTGAGAACCGCACTGTCGCCGACGTTCAGCCGCACATCCCGTTCGATGGTGTTATCCGCCGTACCGAATTCGCCGGCGAACACGCCGCCGCCCTTGTAGAAGGATTTCGCCTGCGCGTCCGCGTTGCTGACGGTCTTCAGGTTCAGATCCCCGCCGGAGGTCAGCGATGCGGATTTGCCGATCTGGATGCTGTTCTTCTCGTTCAGCGTATTGGAGCCCTTCATCACGCCCACGTCGAACGCCAGCCCCAGGCTGGTCGCGTCCACGGAGGACTTCGCGCCGGAATCGGTGCGGGAGGTCACGTCCATGGTTCCGGTCGCGGAGAGGATCGCCCCCCGGCCGATGGTCACCCCGGTGTCATACCAGGAATCGGTGGGGATGGTGGCGGTGCTCACGCTGCCCAGGGAGAACAGGGTCTTGCTGCCCATCTCCGTGCCGGCGTAGCCCTGGTTCTGCGCTTCGATGGTCATGTTGCCCTCGGTGGTGATGGTCGTATTCTTGTCGATGATGACCTTCACGGTCTGCCGGTCCTTCTTGCTGCCCAGGTTCGCTTCCATCTCGGAGATGGAGACGACCACCGCGCCGATCTTGCCGGGCGCCCCGCCCAGCGCGTCAGACCGGGATTTGCCGATCGCCTTCAGCGTCACGGGACCGGTTACGGTGGCGTTCACGCCCTTCACCAGGACGTTGAAGGCGTCCTTGCTGGTGGATTCGGCCACGAGGCCGCCCACCGACAGCAGCAGGCTGAAGCCGGCCGGGCTGCGGGTGGAGGCGTAGGCCTGGGTCCAGGTATCGATGATCCGTCCGTCGTCATCCGTATCCTTGCCGGTGGTCGCCTGCACAAGGAGGGTGTTGGCCGAAATGGTATTGTTCTCCCGGCCGCCGCCCAGGATGGTCGCGGTGGATTCCAGATTTTCTCCCGCCGTGGCGTAGTTCAGCGTCGCCTCCCCGGCGTTGATGTTGATCTGCTCTTCCTCCTCATCGGTGAGGGAATTCCGCCCGGAAGCGCCGGCCACCGCGTTGGTGCGCGCCCGGTTGGTGATGCTTTCCACGTTCACCGCCCCGGCCTGCGTGATCTTGCCGCTGTCCAGCTTCAGCACCGCCGCCTGTACGGTGGACAGGTCCGCCAGCGCCACGTTGGCGCACAGGTTGATGAGGGCGAGCTCCAGCACCGCCGGCCGGATGTGGGAGGTAACCTCGGTCACGCCGACCGCCTTCACGTCTACGTCGTTCTCGGTGCTCAGGCTGCCGTTCGCGACTGTCAGCTGCGCGCCGGCGTAGGAGGCGCCCTTCGCCTTGGCCAGGTTCACCGCGACCTTCATCAGGTTCGCGCTGACGCCCATGGAGGAAGGTGTGACGATGGCTTCGGTTTCCGCGTCATAGGTGGTCAGAACCACCGGATTCTTCAGGTTCCAGTTTTCCCCGTTCAGGGTCACGCGGGTGTCGAACACATCCTGGCTGTAGGCAAAGCCCAGCAGCGCGGCGACGGTCAGTCCGCCGAAGGACTGGTTGTCGATCAGGGTGGACACCTTGTCCTTGCCGGTATTCGTCGCGGAGAGGGAAATCGCCTTCGCCGGCGCCTGCGGCAGGTTCACGTCCACCAGGGACCGGGTACGTCCGTAGGTCACGGCCACGTTGGCGGTGACGCCAATCAGGGAGCCGGAACCGGTCAGCATCTTGGCTTTGGTTTCGCCCGTGGCGCTGGAGGAAACGGTCAGGTCGCCGTTCACCGCCCCGCGGGACAGGTTCAGCGTCGCGATGGAGGTCGCTTCGTTCAGCGCGATGTCGATGGAGCCCGCGATGGAGACCTCGCCGAGGCTCAGTCCGTACAGGTCGGAGTACGCGCTTCCGCCGCCGCCCGCCTTCAGAATGATGGTCTGCGCGTTCAGGCCGCGTTTCCCGGTGATGGCGGCGTTGTTCACCGCCCGGTTCCGGGCAATGGCCGTGTTCAGGCTGAGGGCGGTCAGTCCGGCGCCCGCGGAAAGGCTGGTTGCCTTCGCCTCGGTGGTCCGGTCGTCATCCCCCGCGGTGACGGTCAGCGCGCCCAGGATCGTGGCCGTCATCCGGTCCGTATCCAGCAGCACGTCGTTCCGGGAATGGACGTCCACATAGCTGACGCTGAGGCCGACCGACGTCATTCCCGCGATGGAGGCCGCGGCCAGCAGGGATTCGCCCTTCGTGTCCAGATTGCCCTTCAGGCTCAGGGAGCCGTAGGTTCCCTTCAGGTTCGCCGCCTTGACGGTGGCGTCGGTATCGTTGAACAGCACCAGCGCGTTCCCGCTCAGGGAGCCGCCGCCGACGGCGATGGAGATCAGATCCGCCTTCGCCTTGCTGGTGACGTCGTTTTCGATGTTCACCGCGTCCATCGTGCCCAGATCCAGGTAGGTGTTTTCCCGGCCCTCCGCGCCGACGGTCGTCTTCACCGTCGGTTTCACGATGGAGACCGCGATACCCATGGATCCGGCGGCGCCGGCGTTGGACAGGGCCACCGCCAGCAGATAACTGTTCGACTTCGTGTCGGATTTACCCAGAACGTTCAGGGATCCCTGTTCGCCGGTCAGGTTGGCGAGGGCGCCCTGTTCCACGATGGTGTTCTGCTTCATCCGGTTCGAGGCGACGGCCACGCCGGCAGCCACCGTCGTCCCTGTGGGCAGCGGCACGCCGCTGGCCGCCACCGCCGCGCTGGCGGAGACAGCCGTCGCCTTCATGACGGAGACGGTATTCACGTTGATGGCAGTG
>Ga0310690_10009469_pt1 | contig 12214 bp, 9 predicted proteins | sample AusTroGonzalo_MG_2_FD_207661 | JGI IMG/M metagenome (GOLD analysis project Ga0310690, IMG submission 207661) | Bovine rumen microbial communities from tropical cattle in Woodstock, Queensland, Australia - Gonzalo_04 (v2) (version 2) | ecosystem: Host-associated > Mammals > Digestive system >...
GTCTGAGTCTGCAGGATTATCAAAATCGTCTTTATATTTTTCGAGCGCGTCCATAGTTTCAAATTCTGTTACTAAAGGATTTGCTTCAAAGTCTGTAGAATTGAGCTGGGTTTTCTTTCTTTCCAGAATATATTTATAGGAAACTCCAAAGCTTTCAAAATCAAGATGAGGATTAAAGGTGATTTTTGTAAACGAATTTACATTATTTTCAGTTTGCTGCTTATAATCTGATTCTATATAAACTCTTGGAAAGCATATGAGCCAGCCGCTTTCTAATGCAGACTTACTTGAATCGGCAGTTATTTCTTTTCCTTCCGGAACTCCATCTGTAAACGACTGAATATAATATTCGTATTGTTTACCTCTTTCTACATTTGTATCAATATAACTTTTTAATTCTCCCGGAGTATATTCACCTGTGATTTTTTGTATTTCAAGCTCTTCGTATTCATCGTTTGAGCTGTTTTTATCTTTTTTGAAAATTTTAAAATAAAGCGGATGAGGTACAAAACCACTGCTGCCTGCATTTTCACGATACCAGGCTTTTTCGGGCAGTGTCCAGGAAAGAATAATCTGGTCTTCGGAAATTCCTTTTGTAACTTCAAAATCGGCCGGAGGATCTGGTATTACTCTGTGAGCTGTCTGTGCGGAGGTTCTGCTGCTTATTTCTTTAGCACCGCTTTTTTTATTTGTAATTTCTATAGTAAAGTAATATTCAGTTTTAGAAACAAGACCTTCTATTAAAGCAGAGCGTTTATCTCCGGTTGCAGAAAGCGTTTTTAATACGATATTTGAAGAAGCATTTGCGTAAACAAAAATATTATATTCAACAAGTTTTTCATAAGTATTTTCATTACAGTTATCCATCCACCAGTTTAAAAGAACTTCTGTTCCTTCTTCGGTAGGTGTTATCTGTGTAATGATTGGTACTGCAAGCGTAGAACCAGAGGCAACAACACTTTTAGAGCTTACTGTTCCATAATAGTTTACGGCACTGACACAATAGTATTTTGTTATACCCGATTCTTCGTCTATTGAAATTTGAGTTTCGTTACTCTTTGTTTCTGAAATTTTTGTAAAATTGTCGTATGGAGTTACTGCAGAATAAATGTAATATTGAACCGCATTAGGAACAGCTTCCCATTCAAGTAAAACAGTCCGACTTAGCCCCTGGCTGGCATTTACTTTAGCAGGAGGTAAAATGAAATCTGAATAATCTGCTGCATTCTTTTTTTCGTTATAATTAAACGTAGGTTCTTTTACAAGCTCATATTTACATGAAGCAAAAAGAATCATACAAAATGCGAATACAGCTTTTAACCCCACCCCCCGAACAAATTTCTTAGTCGGACTCATAAACTATATTATAATACAATTCGGTAAATATCGCAAATATAGTCAGAATTTATAAGGGATTTGTATTTGACAAACACTCTTACTCAACATAAAATTATATATAGAATATGAAAAAGCCTTCAAAAAAGCCATTTATAATCATTCTCTCAGTTATTACTTTAATTGTAATTATTTCCATTATTTTTATTACAGTTCCACGAAACAAAAAGAAAAACATAGAAGCAGAGGGAAAACTCATCCTTGGTTTTTCGCAGATAGGTTCAGAAAGTGCCTGGCGAACCCGTAATACTCAGTCTATTTTTGAAGCCGCAGAAAAGAATGACATTCAGATTATTTTTGATGATGCCCAGCAGAAACAGGCAAACCAGCTCAAGGCAATCCGTTCTTTTATTGTGTATCAGGTTGATGTAATTGCTTTTGTACCTATTGTTTCAAACGGCTGGGACAATGTCCTTCAGGAAGCTAAGGATGCAGGCATTCCTGTTATAGTTGTAGACCGCCAGATAGACTGCGACGAATCTTTGTATGCAGGCTTCCTTGGTGAAAACGGTTATGAAGAAGGCTTTGCAGCTGCTAACTTTCTTGTAGAAAAATGTAAAAACCGAAAATCTACTATAAATATCGTTGAGTTTTCGGGTACAGAAAATTCTTCAATTGCTACACTTCGTGCAGAAGGCTTCCGCAGCATCATAAACAAGGATCCTAAATTCCAGATTATCCATTCAGAAGACGGCGACTTCCTCCGTTCGCGCGGCAAAGAAATGATGGACCGCATAATCAAGGAAAACGGCGGGCTCAGGCTCAATGGTCAACCAATAGATGTTATTTATTCTCACAACGATTCAATGACGCTCGGCCTTTTAGATTCGCTTCACAATAACAATATAAATCCGCGAAGCACAATTATCATTTCCATTGATGCTGAACAAAAATCAATTGATGCACTTGTAAACGGCGAATTGAACTGTGTCGTAGAATGCAATCCTAATTCCGGCCCTACACTTATGAATCTTGTTAAAAAGATTGCGGAAGGAGGAGCAATTCCTCGTGTAACTTATATGTACGATACAATCTTTACTGAATCAGATGATTTTTCTACTTATACTCCGAGGGGGTATTAATTCCCCAAAATGAAAGCCTCAGAAAAAGTCGTAAAAATCAGAAGTCTTAGAAAGACGCTTCAAATCTCTTATATTTTTCTTATTGGAATTATGATTATTCCGACTGTTTATTCGGTCGTAGTTCTTCAGATTCATACAAAGCAGTATGACGACATTATTACAAACGTAAGTAATGCAAACAGAATTAATCAGATTGCCAAAAATGATGTACCTAACTGGCTGTGGGAAATTGTCTGCGGTAAAAAAAGCTTTGATGAAAATCCGCCGTACGATATGATTTCTCAAATCTTTGATGGTATTGCAGACATGCAGACACATACTAAAAGCCGCGACAACAAACAGAAGCTCGAGGTTGCTTACCGTGCCTGTACAACGCTCGATAATAATATAAAAATGCTCGAACACCAGATGAAGGCCGGAAGCTCCGTAACTGCAAACGAAACCTCCCTCGACGAAATACGAACAATCACTGCGCTTTTTTCAGATATCATGCAGGATTTTATTCTTTCCGAAATTGAATCTGCAAATGAAACAAACGATTCAATCAAGCATTCATCAATTATACTTACGATTCTTCAGATTACTATTATCCTCTTTTCTCTTGGAGTTTCCATAAACGGATACATTTCTGTTTCTAAATCTATACAAAAACCTCTTTCAGACATGAAGGAGCTTTCTACACAAATCTCTCACGGAAACCTCGAAGCCCGAACTAACGTACCAGATGTAGACGAGCTTATTCCGCTTGCAAACAACATGAACCTCATGGCCGAGCAGATTGATCTTCTTATTAAAAAGAATATTGAAGAACAGCAGAATATTCAAAAGGCAGAAATGAAAGCTCTGCAGGCACAGATTACCCCGCACTTTTTGTACAACACTTTTGATACAATTATCTGGCTTGCCGAAGAAGAAAAAACTGATGAAGTTGTAAAAATTACAAAGGCCTTTTCGGAGTTCCTGCGCATTTCCCTTAGCCGTGGTCATGAATGGATTACAATTTCGCAGGAGCTTGACCACATCAAGAATTACCTTACCATTCAAAAAATCAGATACGCAGATATTTTAAATTACGACATTGAAGTTGATGAAGAAATCCTCGACTGTAAAATAATCAAGCTTGTACTTCAGCCGCTTGTAGAAAATGCAATTTACCACGGCATTAAAAACAAACGAGGACGAGGAAACCTTAAGGTAACTGCACATTTTACAGACGAAACAAAACGCTTTATAGTTTTTACAGTTTCAGACGACGGTGCCGGTTTTTCGGAAGATCGGCTTTCGCAGGTAAAAAGCGAGCTTAATGATGCTAATAATGCCGAAAACCTTACTTCTGTATATGGACTTTATAATGTCAATAGGAAGCTTAAGCTTTATTATGGAGAAAATACCAAAGGACTTGTAATAGAATCTGAACCGAACAAGGGAAGCTGTATCTCTTTTACAATTCCATCTGCAGAAGGAGAACAAAATGTATAGCGTATTTTTAGTCGATGATGAACCGATTGTTCTCGAAGGAATCCGCTCAAAAATAGACTGGGAAAATGCCGGCTTTACATTTGCAGGAGAAGCACCTGACGGAGAGATTGCCCTTTCGCAGATTCATGAGCTTAAGCCGGATATTCTGATTACTGACATTAAGATGCCGTTTATGGACGGACTTGAGCTTGCAGCAACTATTAAAAAAACTCAGCCCTGGATTAAAATAATCATCCTTTCCGGTCACGACGAATTTGATTACGCAAAAAAAGCAATTTCGATTGGTGTAGAAGATTATCTTTTAAAGCCGTTTACTTCTGAAGATGTAATTGCAAGCCTTAAAAAAATTGCTGCACAGATAGACAAGGAACGCACCCAGCTTTCTGATATTTCCAAGATGAAGGAAGAATTAAAAACTCAGGAAAAGCTTGTGCAGAAGGAGTTCTTGAATAATCTTGTTCATGGTTCTGCAGACATGGCAAATATTACAGCACGCTGTCAGGAGCTTGGAATTAATCTTCTTTCGCGCTATTACAAGATTTTTATAAGTAAGGTTCAAAGCAGTACAGGAAACACGCAGAATCAGCAGGAGGCGTGTTCCCTTTTGAATTCCTATTCCGGAACCTGGGAACAGACATATTCCTTCTTCCATCATTCAAACAGACTTGTGTGTATCTGCAAGGGAACAACCCAGTCAGAGCTCGAAGAAAATGTTTTCCGCATTGCACAGACTATTGAACATATTGCTACAACAAATTCTGACTGTATTGTTACGACAGGAATCGGTAAAACAGTAGATCATCTTTCCCTTATTCCTGAGTCCTACGAAGATGCAAAAAAGATTGTAGAAATAAGCAGGCAGGAAAATCAGAATACAATTATTTCCAGTGATGACATTCAGCTGAATAATAATTCTCTGCTTGAGCTTAAGGAAAACGACCCTCTTGTAGACAAGCTTCGCTATGCAAGCAAAAACGACGTTTCTTCAATTATAGAAGAATCCATGACGCTCATACGAAACAATCCGGGACAGTTTAATGTTTTTGCTTCTTACATTCTTGTAGACATGATTTTTGCAGTTTCAAAGCTCATAGAAAATCTTGGCGGAGACATTAAACAGATTAACCCCGAAATTGTTCAGCGAAGCTATGTGGAAAATGCAGTTCTCGACGAACAGAACTTTAAGAACACAATGGAAAAGGTTTTGAACTTTGCGCTCGATTACCGCGATTCAAAAAGCAGCGGCCGATATGGCGATGTTATCCTTAAAGCAAAAAAATATATTGAAGAAAACTATGCCGACCAGAACACTACCCTTACAACAGTTGCCGATGCAGTTGCAATGAGCCCGAACCATTTCAGTACAATCTTTTCGCACGAATGCAAGACAACCTTTATTGAGTATTTAACGAATGTCCGCATTGAAAAAGCTAAAAAGCTTATGAAAGAAACAGAAATGAAGGGCTACGACATTGCCTACGAATGCGGTTTTTCTGACCCGCACTACTTCAGCTACATCTTCAAAAAAAACACGGGACTTTCGCCCCGTGAATTTAAAGTGAGTGTTGATAAATAGATTACCTTAAGGCAATTCTATCAGCCGGCAATATTACCAAGTTTTTTCTTTCGCTGATCCAAGATTACACTCTGGAGGACTATAAAGAATGCAAGCATGAGACCAGTGGTAATACTCTGCCAATATGGTTCGCGTAATCCCGAAGCAACTACAATAATATTAATCGTCTTCAGGGATAGAACACCAAACAGTGTTCCTATAACACTTCCTACACCACCACTGAGCAATGTACCTCCGATAATTGAAGAAGCAATTGCCTGCATTTCTGCACCAGTAGCATTACTTGCGTTACCGGCACCGGTATGTGTAAGATAAACAAAACCACCTATTCCAGCAAGGATTCCACAAAGGACATAAGAAATAAACTGTGTACGCTGAACATTAATACCAAGCATCAATGCGCTTTCCTGATTTCCACCAACTGCGTAAAAGTTTCTTCCTAAGCGTGTCCACTTTAAGGTTGCCCATAAAGCAACAAGAACCAATATAGAAATAATTGCACCAATTTCTATATATGAAGGAATCCAGTTTCCGTGTCTATGTATTCCGATAAACGGAATGTAAATATAATGATCCTTTAATGCAACAAATGCTTCGTGTACTGCAGTTCTAGGAACCTTACTTACAATAGTAGTCATACCACGTGTAAAGAACATTCCGGCAAGTGTTACGATGAACGGCTGTATTTTAAGGTAAGCAATAAAATATCCCTGGATAAGTCCCATAGCAAGACCAATTCCAAGAGAAATAAGTATAGAAGTAAATATGCCGCCGCCAAAATCATCCATTACAACTACAGTCGTCATTGTAATAAGGGCAATCGTACCACCGACCGAAATATCAATACCTCCGGTAATCATTACGATTGTAAGACCACATGCTATTACAATAAGGTAAGCATTGTTATTAAATAGATTAATAAACTGCTGAGGATTCAAAAATCCGCCGCCCCAGATAGCCATTCCAAGCAGATACATGCCGAAGAATGTACATATTGTAATTGTAAGCAGTAAAGTTGTATTAGAAAGCGGCTGTTTTTTTGCTTTTTTTGTCAAAGACTTGTTTTCTGAGTTTGCCATAATTATCTAGCCTCCTTCTTTGCTACAATCTTATCTTTAAACTGACTAAGCCATGCTTTTACTACAGGAGAACCTGCAACTACAATTATGATGATTACAATTGCCTTGTAAGCCTTTACAGCAGTAGAAGAAACTTTCATTGCATAAAGAGTGATTGTCAAAGCCTGAATAATGTAAGCACCAAGAATTGAACCGGAAAGCTTAAACTTACCGCCTGCAAGAGAGTTACCGCCAATGGCAACTGCAAGAATGGCATCCATTTCTATATCAAGCAGAATTGTTTCGTGGTTGATAAGTCCGATACGACAAACGTTTATAGAACCTGCCATTGTTACACAAACACCAAGAATCACAAAAACTACAAGCTTCCAGATAACAGGATTAATACCGTTAAGCTTGGCTGCACGCTCATTAATTCCGACTGACTGAATATAAAGGCTCAGTGTTGTCTTTTTCAAAAGCAGATTTATAAGCACAATGAAAATCACAACTATAATGATTGGAGTTGGAATTGCAATGTGCGGAATAAAACCACCAATGTAAGTAAGCAGCGGACTGTCAACGTTTGGAGTTGCACCACCATTAATCCAGTATGCAATTGGACGACCAGCTGTATACAAAATTAACGAAGCAATCATCGGCTGAATATTGAACTTTGCAATAAGGATACCATTGAAAAGACAGAACAGAATTGCAACAATACAGCCAAGAATCAAACCAAGAAGAATTGTTCCTGCGTTAATTGATCCTGCCCTTAGAATCTTTACAAACACAGAACCTGCAATAGCGGCTGCTGCACCAATGGAAATATCCTGTCCTTTAGTTGCAGAAGTAACGAGTGTCATTCCTATAGAAAGAATTACAAGCTCGGAAGCACCATTCAAAATACTTATGAGGTTTCCGGAAAGAACGCTGTTTCCTAAGTTATTTTTCATAATAACAATAGAGAAAAAGCTTGGATCACGGATAAGATTAAAAATAACCAGAATCAGCAGAGCTATAATAGGAATAGCAAGCTGAGACTGAAAAAGCTTCTTTACCCAATTTGTAAATTTATTAGCCATTTTGTGCTTTACCTCCCGCAATAGTCTGCATAATTACATCCTGACGCAGCATTTCATCCTTAAGCTCGCCGACAATCTTGCGGTCACGCATAACGATGAGTCTCTGACATACAGAAAGCATTTCTTCAATTTCTGAAGAAATAAAGGTAACACTAACGCCCTCTTCTGCAAGCTGGAGTACAAGCTTTTGAATTTCAATTTTTGTACCAACATCAATACCGCGAGTTGGTTCATCAAGAATAAGGAACTGAGGATGTGTCAAAAGCCAGCGTGCAAGAATAACCTTCTGCTGATTTCCACCACTAAGAGATTTGATTGGTGTATCTTTAGAAGCAGTCTTAATCTGAAGCTTTTCAATAAATTCATCTGCAAACTGTTCCTGCTCTGCGCGGGAAAAAGGCTTTGTAAATCCATTCATAACCTGCAATGCAAGAATGATATTTTCGCGTACAGACAAATCCTGAATAATTCCATCACCCTTTCTGTCTTCCGGAAGATAACCGATTCCGTTTTCCATTGCATCCTTAGGTTTTGTAATCTTTACATCCTTACCGTTTACCTTTACCTTTCCGCCGGTTACACGATCTGCAGCAAAAATAGCTCGTACGCTTTCGCTGCGGCCTGAACCAAGAAGACCTGTAAAGCCGTTTACTTCACCTTTATTAATAAGGAAGTCAAACGGACGAACACCTTCTGCACTTGAAAGACCTTCTGCCTCGTAAACAACTGTTCCGGCACCTGTAAAAGGACGCTTTTTGTTTTTGAGGTTTGTCATGTCTTCCATGTCTTTTCCAAGCATGGCAGAAATAAGCTTTACCCGAGGAAGTTCACTTACAGTATATTCACCAACAAGTTCACCGTTTCGCAAAACAGTAATTTTGTCGCAAACCTCATAAACCTGTTCAAGGAAGTGTGTAATAAAGATAATTCCAACTCCGTGGCTCTTAAGATCACGCATAAGAGAGAACAAAAGCTCTACTTCGTTTTCATCCAAAGAAGAAGTCGGTTCATCAAGAATAAGAACCTTACATTCCATATCTACAGCACGTGCAATAGCAACCATCTGCTGTACAGCGATTGAACAGGTTCCAAGCTGCTGACCAGGCTTTGCCGGTATTTTTAATCTTTCAAGAAGAACCGCAGCAGATTTTTCTTGAGCGCGTTTATTTACAAATTTGTAATTTCCGCGGCCTATATACATATTCTCTGCAACCGTAAGATTCGGACAGAGAGTTATTTCCTGATATACAGTGGCAATACCCATATTCTGGGCATCTTGTGGAGAACGAATTGTTACAGGACCATCAATACCTGCAATGTATATTTCACCGGCATCCTTTTCATAAACACCGGTAATAACCTTTACCAATGTCGATTTACCAGCTCCGTTCTCACCCATGAGCGCGTGAATTTCTCCTTCGCGTAAAGTAAAGTCTACATTCTGAAGAGCCTTTACACCAGGAAATTCCTTGTAGATTCCGCGCATAGATAAAACAACATTATTTTCCATAATATTTCCTAAATAACACATCTAAAAAAAGCGGCGTAAAGTTTTTTTCTTTACGCCGCAATGTTTTACAAGAACGATATGATATTAGATACCATACTTAGCAACATCAGCCTTTGTGATTGTCTTAGCATCAAATCCTTTTTCTTCGTTTACGAATTTCTTTGTCTTGATGCCTGTCTTAATCATGTTGTCGATGATTGCAGCCTGGAATGGAGAACACTGTCCATCATAGTTCCAGTTACCCTTTACGAGTTCTTCCAAAGCCCATGTGTTGCAGTCAAATCCCATAACGATTACTTTTCCGTTTACACCGTGTGTAATACCAGCTTCGTCAAGAGCAGCAACTGCACCCTTAGCCATACCATCGTTTTCTGCATAGATTACGTTGAAATCTTCACCAGAGTTGATAACAGCCTGAACGATTTTCTTAGCTTCAGCTTCGTCCCATGTAGCTGTCTGCTGAACAACCTTTTTCATTGTTCCCTTAGCAAATTCAGCATCCAAAGCAGCTGTACGTCCAATCTGAGCATCAGATCCCATAGCACCCTGAATATGGATTACATTGTATTCTTTAAGATTCTGAGACTTGAGCCAGTTTACAGCAGTTGTTCCTTCCTTAGCCATGTCTGAAACTACAGCAGCTTCATACAAATCATCAGAAACATTAACCATACGGTCAAAAAGGAATACCTTTACACCGTTTGCTTTTGCCTGCTTAAGAACAGATTCCCATCCGTCTGTTGCAGCTGCAGAAAGAAGAAGATAATCAACACCGTCTGTAATGAACTGAGAAGCAGCATTCAACTGTTCATCGTTCTTAAGGCTGTAGTAAGTTTTAACTGAGTAGCCGTTCTTCTTTGTGAATACAGTCTCGAAGTCCTTAACATTTGCAGCACGATATCCAGACTCTGATGGTGGATTGTTTACAATACCAACTTTAATTTTTGGAGCAGCAAACAAGCTTACAGCAACAAAAGCCATTGCCAATACAGATACAATTTTTTTCATCTAATTTTTCCTCCTAATAGATGTTTTTTATTGTTTGATGGTTTGATAATAAATCGAGAGAAATGATTTTTGAATGCAAATATTTAGGAATTTATTTTGAAATTTTTAGGAAATAGGGAAAATTCCCTATACTGAGAATTTTAATTGACGATTTTTTACGGAAAAAAGTTTAAATATTTCCACCGAAGGAAATATTGAAGTGTGAACAGATTGACTTGTATTTTTCTTGTTCCGACATGCTGTCTGGTGATGTTATGTAGAGTTGTGGCACCTGTGGTCCCTGAGCCTGTCGAAGGGCCCTAACCTTTATCATCTGCCTTACAACCCCGTCCACAGAATCTACAATTTGAATTGGTCCTTCTGTCTGTGGTCCATGGGCCGCTTTTTCAAACACATCCTTTATATTCAAAAAGTGAGTACACCCAAGAATTACAACATCGCAGTCGTTCTCGCGGAAAAAATCAATTGCAGGGCGCACTGCATCTTCAAGTTCTGTTTCTGTTGCAGAAAAGCCCTTTTGCTCTATAAAGGAAATCAGGCTTGCATCCGGCCGCATTACAAGCTCACAGTCATTTGCAAACTCATTTTTAAGTTCAATGTTATATGGATTTTCGCAGGTAGATTTTGATGCAATTAAACCAATTCTTTTTTTCTGAGAAACAGCCGCTGCAAGTTTAATTGCCGGGACAGTTCCTACAAACTGAACCTGCGGGAACTTCTGACGCAGAACTTCAAGAGCATTTACAGAAATTGTATTACAGGCAAGGACAATAACAGCCGGCTCAAAGCACTCACAGATTTTTTTTACGACATCAGTTACGCACTCAACAACTTCATCATGAGACTTTTCGCCATAAGGAAAATTTTTATTGTCGGCAACATAGACACAAGAAGCACCAGGCTCCTTTTTCAAAAGAGAAGTCATATAAGGAATTCCGCCTACTCCACTGTCTATGAATACAAAATCTGTCATATTTAATCCCCAAACAGAGCGTTAAAATCATTACGAGCTTTTTCTGCTTTAGAGATTCCCGGGTCAAGCCCGGGAATGACATTGCCGTTGTCATTGTCGGGCTTGACATTGCCGTTGTCATTGTCGGGCTTGACCCGACAATCTTTCTTCACCATAAAATAATCACAAAAGTTAGCCCCTTCTTTATCAGTAACCATATCTGCAGAGCTTTCGCGGCAATCGTTGTGAGAGCCGCTTTCATAAAAATCACATCCGCGGCAAACATGCAGATCTGCATGACAAAGCGGACATTCATCGCTACGAACCGGTTTTTCAATAGAAATTTCTTTTTTACATTTCCAGCAAATCATAGTTGAATGATACACCTTTTCACTATAAAATAAAAGAGATATGTTTACAGAAAATCCTTGTCTTGTAAGACATTGCCGTAACAATGCACTTTCTACGTTTGACGAAAACGGCAACCTTACAGAAGAAAAAAATTACTGCCTCGACCATATTCCGGATCCCGGAAAAATCAAGCAGGATATTTACAATTACATTGCAACACACGACAAAATAATCGGGCTTTGTGCAAGCGGACTTATTTTTCAGGAGATAGATTTTTCTAACAAAGAATTTTACGGCTGTAATTTTTACCGCTGTACCTTTACAAATATCCATTCCGAAAACGTTCTCACACATATGTGCATTTTTGACTTTGCTGTTTTCAATGACTGCTCGTTCATAAAATCAAACTCAATGTTTACTTCTTTTTCCGGCAGCACGTTCTTCCATACGCTTTTTACCTCAAGCGACATGATTCAGGATAATTTTAATGGAATTAAAGCATATCAGTCTTCGTTTGATGATTCTGACCTTTTTAATTCACGCTTTATCATGGCAACACTTGTAGATACTTCAATGCAGAACTGCAACATCAAGCATACGCTTTTTTATAATTCACAAAGAACAAACGTTTCTTTTAAAATGTCAAATACAAGGGAAGCACTTTTTGATATAAAAGGAAGTGCAATAACACGCGGCGAAAATCAGGATTCTGATTCAG
>Ga0310690_10009470_pt1 | contig 12213 bp, 9 predicted proteins | sample AusTroGonzalo_MG_2_FD_207661 | JGI IMG/M metagenome (GOLD analysis project Ga0310690, IMG submission 207661) | Bovine rumen microbial communities from tropical cattle in Woodstock, Queensland, Australia - Gonzalo_04 (v2) (version 2) | ecosystem: Host-associated > Mammals > Digestive system >...
CAAGGCGCAATCGAGGCTTACAAAAACGCTCTGCGCAACAATCCTAACGATTTGGAAACCAAATACAATCTAGCTTGGGCGCAGGACAAGATGAAACAGCAGCAAAACGAGAATCAGCAGAATCAAAACCAGAACAAGCAAGACCAGGACCAGCAGGACCAAAAACAAAATCAGGACCAGCAGCAAGACCAACAGCAGAATCAGGACAAACAGCAAAAAGACAAACAAGACCAGCAAAGTCAGGAGAATCAGCAACAGCAGCCGCAACAAGCACAGCAGCAGCTGGAGCAGAACGACGAACAAATGTCGAAAGAGGATGCGATGAGAATTCTGGAGGCTTTGGAGAACGACGAGAAAGACGTGCAGGAAAAAGTGCAGAAGCAAAAAGCACAACCGCAACGCAGAAGAACGCAGAAAGACTGGTAAGTTATTTAGGATGTAGAAGTTAGAACGTGGAGACGTGATATAATCGCGTCTCGAAAATTGGAGAAATATTCACTATTTTCGCAGAGCGCAAAACGATACAAAGATGAAACTGACACGAATATATAAAACATTGCATTTGAGGGCGATAGCGGCTCTCGTGCTTTTAGTTTTCGGCGTAAGCCTTAAGGCCAATGCCGACGATATAACTTTCACAGCCAACGCGCCACAAGTCGTTGAGGTTGGCGAGCAGTTCAGACTTCAGTTTGTGCTGAACGCAAAAGGCAGCAATTTTTCAGAACCGAATATCACTGATTTTCAGGTGCTCTCGGGGCCAAACACTTCATCGAGCAGCAGCATTCAGTGGGTGAACGGCTCAATGTCGCAAAGCACAACCAACACCTACACATTCATCTTGATGGGCGACCACGAGGGCAAATTCACCATTCCGTCGGCAACCATAAAATCAGGCGGCAAAACATACCAGTCGAAGCCTATCACCATTGAGGTTGTGGCAGGCTCAAGACCGGCAGCCAGCAGCGGCAGCCAAGGCGGACAGCAACAAAGCGGCAGTAGCGCACCTGCCACCACAACAAATCCCGACTTGAGCAGCGACGACCTTTTTGTGGCAATCACCGTCGACAAGAAAAAACTCTATCAAGGGCAATATTTGGTTGCTACCATAAAACTCTACACCCGCAAGGATGTGTCTGGTTTTGAGGATGTTAAATTTCCACCTTTTACAGGATTTTGGAGTAGCGACCTTGAGGCACCGCAGCAAGTATCGCTTCAGCGCGAGAACGTCAACGGGCAGATTTACAACACAGGATTGCTGAAAAAAGTTCTTCTGATGCCGCAACGCTCTGGCGAACTCACTATCGACCCGATGGAAATCACAGTTCTGTCACGCACACGCGTTCGCAGCAACAACCCGTTCGACGACTTTTTCGGCGGTTCGTACCGCACCACACCGTACAAACTTGCCAGCAAGCCTGTTAAGATAAACGTAGACCCGCTTCCAGCAGGCAAACCAGCCGATTTTTCGGGCGGTGTGGGCAACTTCACGCTCAATGCGTCAGTCGATAAAACCGAAGTGAAAGCCAACGAGGCCGTGACGCTGAAAGTGAAAGTGTCGGGTACGGGTAACCTTAAGTTTATCAATAACATAAAGATTGATTTCCCGCCCGACATCGACGTTTACGACCCAAAAACAACGCAGAATATCAAAACCGACGCCAGTGGAATGTCGGGCTCGGTGACATTCGATTATCTGTTCATTCCTCGCTATGCGGGCAACTATCGCATTGCGCCAATCACGTTCAGCTATTTCGACACCAAAACAAAGACTTACAAGACTTTAACCACACAGGAATTCAATATCAATGTTGAGAAAGGCGAAGGCGATACCGAAGCCAATTCGGATGTGGTTCAGGCACTTACAAAAGAAGATGTGAAGTTTATCGGCAAAGATATCCGCTACATTAAGCCCGTGCAGCAACTCGACCGCAAGCAGGCGCTGATGTTCGGCACACCGCTATTCTACGGTTGCTACGCCATTCCGCTTTTGATTTTTGTGGCGATAATCTTATTCCGCTTGGCGCAGATTAAGCAGAACGCCAACCAGGCCGCCGTTAAGAACCGCAAGGCTGGCAAGGTGTCGCGTAAGCGGTTGCGTCAGGCTTCGAAGTATATGAAACAGGGCCAGGAGGCGCAGTTCTACGACGAGTTGCTGAAAGGCATTTGGGGCTATTTGAGCGACAAACTGTCGATTCCGGTGGCCAACCTTTCGAAAGACAATGTTACCGATATTTTGGCAGCGCACAACGTTGACTCTCAACTTGTTGACGAGCTTATGGATTTGCTCAACTCGTGCGAGTTCGCACGCTACGCGCCTGCGGCAGTGTCGGGCGGTATGGACGAGATTTTCCGCAAGGCCGATGACACATTGTCGAAACTTGACCAAAAAGTGAAATAAAGGTTGAGAGGGAAGAGTTTAGAGGGAAGTTAAATATTTAAAGTTTAGAAAAAGAACGGCTCAAAGCTCATAGCTGACAGCTCAAAGCCAATAACAACAAAACAAAATATTGACAATGAAACAAATAGCAAAATATATAATCGTAGCCGTGGCAGTTGTGATGCCGTTGTGCGGTTTTTCGGCTGATTTCAAGGCTCAACTCGATTCGGCAGCGGCCAGTTATCAGGCCACAAAATACGAGCAGGCTATCAGTATCTACGAAAGCATTGTGGCTCAAGGATATGAATCTTCAGAATTGTATTTCAACTTGGGCAACGCCTACTACAAATCGAACAAATTTCCTTATGCCATAGCCAATTACGAGCGTGCGCTGAAACTCAACGCCACCGACGAGGATATTCTTTTCAACCTTCAACTCGCTAACACTCACGTAGTTGACAAGATTGATGTGTTACCCGAATTTTTCCTGAAATCGTGGGGACAGTCGCTCGTGAGGGCATTCACATCAAACCAATGGGCAGTGTTGAGCATTGTCTCGTTTGTGGTTGCGCTGGTGCTTCTGTTGCTTTTCTTCCTGACCGACCGTCCGCTTTTGCGTCGATTCGCATTCTGGATTGGCTTGCTTCTGATTGTTGAGGCAGCCTTCTCGTTCTGTTTCTCGTCGAAGCAGAAAAACAATGTGCTCAACGAGCCCGAAGCCATTGTGGTAACACCATCGGTTGTGGTTAAAAGTTCACCCGACGCTATGGGCACAGAACTGTTTCTGATTCACGAAGGCTTGAAAATCAAGGTTACCAACCAAAACGGCGAGTGGAGCGAAATCAAACTCTCCGACGGCAACAAAGGTTGGGTGAAAACTTCTGATTTTATTGTGATTTAGCAAAGCTGGAGAAAAGTTAAATAACAAAGGCATAGGTGGGTGGCTACCACTTATGCCTTTTTTCTTTTGCTAAACCTCAACACTAACACCCTATCGGTTCCTAACACCCAACACCTAATACCCAACACCCTATATCCTAATTCCCACCAGCAGAATATCGTCAGTTTGATCGATAATTTCCTGGCTCTTAGGCGATTTAGACAGAGCGTAGTTGATGTATTCGATTTGCTCGGTAAAGGGTTTGTCATAGACAAGAGTCAGAAGGTCGGTAAGTATGCCTGTCGAGAATTCCCATTCCGAGTTCAACTGCTGCGCAATGCCATCGGTATAGAAATACAAAACATCGCCTTCCTGCAGCTCCATCGTGACATTGGTGAACTCTGACAGGCTGTCGCCGCTGTTACCAATATGAATATCGTCCGATTTTATCTCAGAAAGATTCCCGTTTCGCACAATAAACATCGGGCTGTGGGCGCCCGCAAATTGCATTGTTTTGCTTTCGGAATCGATGATACAAAGAGCGATGTCAATCATGTTTGCCGGTTCCGAACCTTCCGCGTTGGGAATTGCGTTTTCTATTTTATTGCGCAACTTGTCAAGCATCGACGAAGCTGAAGGGCACTGGTTGTCAGCCACCTCCATTGTAGCTATATCGCTCAGCGATGTAATACCCAGCATACTTGTGAACGCACCAGGAACACCGTGCCGCAAACAATCGCCCAGGGCAATCAACTTATATCGGTCCTTTTTAGCTGCCCAATAGAAATTGCCCGAAACGATATCAAGAGGCTTCCAAATAACCAGATTGTCACCAAAAATCGAGTTCATGATTTTTGCCGACGGCATAATCGATGTCTGAATTTCCTTGGCGTAACGTATGCCGTCAGTAATCTGTACATTGATGGCAGACAGAATGTTACGCTGGTATTCGTACTCCTCTTGCTGCCTTAGCAGAAGTACGTTGCTTTTCTGCTTATGACGGACCTCGCGCAACTTGACAAACACAATCACAATCAACAGAATTATTAAAACTCCAGCCGCGATGTTGATGATTCTCACCATTTTCCTGCGCTCCTTAAACAGCAACTCGCGCTTTTGTTTGTCTTTAACCTGTTGGCGCAGCATCTGCTCAAACTCATCCTTGGTACTCGACTTCGACGAGTTGAGAGTTGTTTCCAGATAATATTCCTGACCTTCCGAGAGACTCTTCAGTTTTTTATACTCTAAAGCTTTTTGGTAATTCCCCATCGCAATGTAGCAGTCGATATAGCAGTCGTAGTCGATTATCGGGGCTTCATCAATGTCGATATCTGACTTCTGTCTGACAGAATCAAGCAGGTTCAGACACTCAACGTACTTGTGGTTGAGCAGCAGATACCTTGCCTTGCAGTTTTGGAGATTGTAATAGTTTGAGTAATAGCCATATTTCTTGACGTAGTCCATGGTCGTCTGGTAGATGTACTCGCAATGGTCGAGAAGGCGCCTCCGAGCGGCAGAATCAAGAATGCGGACGTAATCGAGACAGATGGGCAGCGAATTTTGCATTGTATAGAACATATAGGTTGAATCGTTGAGGCCCGTCGCCGTGGCGTACGACATATCACTATACCTCTTTGCCAATATGATGTTTGACCGGTTGTTAGTTTCATGGTACTCATCATATTCTGTTTCGGCCATATAGTTATAGTCGATGGTCAGACCCGGAATAGAGTTATGGGCAGAATCAATTGCTATGGCGTCGCGGAAATATTTTCTCGCCGTCTCAAAAATCTTGTAATCCTTATACATGGAACCCAGATTGCGGTAAATCGATGGTATTTCCGACTCGAGTCCCAGCGAGATATAGATGTCAAGTGCCTTATGGAAGTACTCATCAGCCGAATAGTAGTCCTTCAAATCGAGGAAATCCTCGCCTGTGGCGTTATAACAACGTGCCATGCCAAGCGAATCGGCAATTGAATCATAGATGATGAGCGCACGGTAATGATTAGCCAACGCCCGCTCGTAATTGCCCATGTTGCCATGACACCAGCCCATAAACTGCCGTGCCCGGGCCAAGGCTCCATAATTGTTAATCTGCTCAGCCAGAGCGCGCATCTGCTCGGCGTAAAGCAGCACAGTATCGACGCTCATGTGCTGCGAGCAAATGTCTTGCAGAATGTTCAGTTTCTGCTCATTGTCAGTCGCAACCCTCAAACTGGCGGTCAGGCTGTCCATATGCGTCATCGGCTGGCTGCTCAGGTTCAAACTCCATCCTGTCAGAGCAATGATAGCAAAGATAATATGTAAGCACCTGATTCGCATACTGTTAAATTTTAACACCCAAAAGAATTATATCGTCAGTTTGAGCTATCGATTTTTTGTTTGCGGGTGCGCGCCAATCGTCGATGCTGTCGTTGATAATAGTTTTCAGCTCATCGAATGGTTTATCGCAGTTTTCTTTCAGTAAATCAAGCAATTTCCGCGATGTGTATTTCTTCTCCTCGCCATCCGGACCATATCCGAATTGGTCGGTTATACCGTCGGAGTAGATGAACACCTTGTCGCCCTTCGATAAAGAAATCTTGCGGGTGGTGAAAGGTTTAGGATTATCCGAAACGTAGCTTATCGGCATTCTATCGCCCTTATATTCAGTTATTTTCCCGTCGCTAACCACTACTGCAGGACGGAAGGCTCCCGAATACTGCATTTCCATTGTGACGTTGTCGATTATGCAGACAGCCATGTCCATACCGTCAAGCGACATGTGGCTCTCTTCCGACTGGCGGAGCGATTCTATCACTTTGTCGCGCATAATGTCGAGAATGTTGGCGGCACTCAGCGCCCCCGATTTGAAGTCGGGCATCAGCGTGATATCTGACAAGATGGAGATTCCAAGCATACTCATGAATCCGCCTGGTACACCGTGACCAGTGCAGTCGGCAATGGAGAATATCGTTCGGTCCCCTACCCTGGAAACCCAATAAAAATCGCCCGAAACGATGTCGAGTGGGCGCCATAGGATAAGTGTGTCGTCAAACAATTCCTTCATTTGCTCGTCGGTTGGCAGCATCGATGCCTGCAGATGGTGGGCAAAGTTTATGCCTGACGCAATTTGGTCGTTGATAATCTCAAGCTGGTCTTTCTGCGACTCAAGCTCCTCGTTGCGCGTCGTCAACTGTTTCTCCACCGCCTTTCTGCGTTTCAAACCGCCCTGAATAATAATGACAAGTACAACAATCATCACCAGCACCAAAATGACAGCGGACGTTATGACTCGGAACCTGATTTCCTGCTCATGACGGATAATGTTCTCATTCTCTCTGGCGGCCTCGTTTTGCTGCAGAATGTCGGCAAAATCGTTTTTGACGGTCATTTTGGCTGACCTAACAGCAAATTCGCGGTTCAACTGCCGTTTTTCGGATTTTGTCGCCCTGTTCAACCATTCGTAGGCCAATCTATAGTAGCCGATGGCCTCATAATAGTCGGCCATGGCATAGCCGTACTCAACCCTGTATTCGTCCGAGACTCTACCATTATCATTGATAGAGGCGGCAACCTGCCCGAACACCTTCCAAGCCTTGTCGAACTGATGGTTTTCAATCGCATATTTGGCTTCCCACAACATGAAATCCACCGACAGCGAACTTAAATTGAGCTCTTTCATAATCTTTAAGCCAGTGTTGTAAAACACCAAACTACTGTCGAGCAATATTTTACGTCTTTGCCCTGTCGTGTTACGGGCATTTTCAAGATAGATGTCCATCAAGTTCTTGCTGCTGTAGGCAATGCCAATCTTGTTGTTAGTCTTAGTCAGCATTTTGTATGCCTTCAGGTTTTTCGACTTGGCCTGCTGCAGAGTTCTGGCACTGCGGGTGTCATGATATTTGTTGATATCGGCGTATGCCAGATACAAATAATCGAAAGCGACATCATCAGCCATATTGCCTCCAGTACGGATGTTCATAACGGTGTCAATACCGAGAGCGCGGTTCAGATAACTCGTGGCAGTTCTATACAAATGGTGCTGAATGCACATGATTCCTATAGCCTTGCACACATTGCTGATGGCCTCCTGATTCTTGAGCTCGTAATACAGATTGAGAGCCTTGTGGTTGTATTCATTAGCCTCGTTGAACTCGTTCGCCATTGCCAAGGCGTTTCCGATATTCTGGTAACAGAGGGCAATATTTTTTTTATCGCCGGCTGCCTCACTGACTTCCAGCGAGCTTTGGAACATCTCAACCGATTTGTGGTAGTTGCCATTGTTGTACAAATACCAGCCCATTGAATTGTAGGCATTTATGCTGTCTTTGGCGTTTTTTGCGGAAAACAATTCTTCAAAAGCCTGATTGAGCAACGTGTCAGACGATGCGGAGTCATCCTCCTGAGCGGCTTCGGCCGCATTGGGGGACAAAACTGCGCACAGGCACAAAACTGCTGTGAACAAGAATGTTAGACCCGATGACATCATCTTTTTTACCATACCACCTGCTATTCAGATGTAAACGATAAATATGCGAATTTTTTGCAAGCATGTCAACAAAATTTCATTCTTCACAGCATTTTTTCGATTGTCGGGCAAATTTGGGCAGACTTCGGAAAACAAAAAAAAGATAGCAGGCCTGTAAGCCAGGTTCTGTCCTTGCGGGAGCAAGGTCCTGTCATTTATCTCGAATTGCGGTCACCCACAACCACTATCGGCCTACCCCTCACAACATTTGTCGCCAAAAACAAGACGAGCAGCCTTGTCCGCCGGAGCGGGTTGTGATATACATGGCCTTTCAACTCGACAGGGGCACAACTGCCACGGTCACCCGCGACACTGGTGGTCTCTTACACCGCCTTCTCACCCTTGCCGCTTGCGCGGCGGTTCTTTTCTTCTGCCCTTCTGTACCCTCACGGACACCTTTCTTTCGGAAGGTCGATGCTCTGCGTTGCCCAGACTTTCCTCACTGCTTGCGCAGCGCGACAGGACGGCCTGCTATCGGGCGCAAAATTAGGTGATTATTGCGACGGACGGAATAAATTTTAAAAACTGATGGATTTTTGTCGCCAAACCTTTACTGAACCCACCTTAAAAACACTAATTTTGGCGCCTATGGCGAAAAGAATTAAACCGATGATTTTTGGGGCGCTTTTGTTGCTGACGACCTTTGCCGCCTGCAATAACGAGCCGCCCGAGTGCACCACCGAGCAATACCCGCCGCTGCTCTGCCGCTTGACGGTTCTGTCGGGACGGAAAATCGACTCCGCCGTTATCTATATGCCAAAACTCGACAGTGTGCTATACAAAGGCTCTGCCTTGCCGGCTGCGATTACAATTCCGCTCGACATAACAGGTGACACAACAAATGTCCAGTTCACCATTGTCGGCGTAACGAAAACAATTACAGAAAAATGGTCCAGCGTTATGGGCGTCGCCTCGCAACCCGAGTTGAGCATTGTCAATCTGAGTTGCGGAGCATTCTACGTTTTTAACGACCTCGACTACTCCCTGAGGTCCGTAATTGGGCTACAGCCCACTTATAGGTTTGATACTGTTTACGTTAAGGACGCAAATTCAGAAAATACGTACATGTATATCGACACTACAAAAACTGGTGTTGAATCTTATTATATGCCAATGGCTATCGATTCAATTCATTATTTCACTGACGAAATCGACCAAGACTATGAAACGCACGCTGAAATATTTTTTTAGTCTTCTGCTTGTGTGCTCATGGTTTAGCGGCACAGCACAGTTCGAAGACGACGAACTACCTCGCCGTCAGGTATTTGTGCGTGTCGGTTACGACTTGTCGCGCCTTGCACTGCCCTATGTGCGCGAAATCGGTTCGCATGGAATGGAGTTTTCGGTCGATGCCGAATTGCATTACAACTTTTTCCCAGTTGTCGAGTTCGGGCGGCAGTCGCTCAAGCACAATACTGACAGCTTGCGATACAAGATGGCTGGCGAGTACGCACGAATCGGCCTTGACTATAACTTGCTGAAATACAAGCACCGTCTCGACCGCGATATATTCTTCCTCGGCTTCAGGTTTGCCGGCACTAAGTTCACCCACGAGGCGCCTTACGCTGTGGTATCGGGTGTTTGGGGTGTATCTACCGATGACATTCCTGCATCAAACATCTCCGCCTATTGGGGAGAAGCAGTTGTCGGTGTCAAAGGAGAATTATTGAAGAATCTCTATATCGGTTTGACAGTCAGGGCAAAAATGATGTTTTCGCACACCGATTACAAATCAATGACACCATACATCGTACCCGGATACGGCAAAGGATTCAATCGGTTCAATGCTGGTTTGAGCTATTCAATAATGTACGCCATCCCCATCCGCAGTGCTGGCAGCGACGGATACGAACTTGAGGAATGATTGCTGCAAGACTCCCCTACTTCTTAAAAATGAAATAAACCGCCAGAATCAGGAAGCAAAACCCGATTATATGGTTGAGGCGGAATGTCTCGGTTTTGAAAACCGTGATGGTGAAAATTGTGAAGACCGTCAGCGACACAACCTCTTGAATGACTTTTAATTGTATCAAGTTAAAAGGTCCGCCGTTGATGTTTGAACCGATTCGGTTGGCAGGAACCTGAAAACAATATTCAAACAGCGCAATTCCCCAGCTGATGAGGATTACAGCCCACAGACCAAGATCTTTGAAGCCTCGCATCTCACCGAATTTCAGATGTCCGTACCAAGCAAATGTCATGAATGTGTTTGAAACAATAAGCAGCAAAATTGTAATTATCGGTTTCATAATCAGTTTTTTTGTAAAACGGCCGCAAATGTATCAAAGTTTTCAGATGTGTGTAATTGTTTAATGGCCGATATACTTATATATATGTCAGTCCGCATTTTTTCTGGCAACAATCAAAATGCGGTACGGAAAACACAAATTGCCTTATCTTTACGCCATAAAATCGGTGCGGTTCCGATGTTAATGCAATCGTCCGCAGCCATATTATAATGTTGAATTTTAATTGATTTACAAAATGATACAAAGAATCCAATCCGTTTATTTGTTTGTGGCCGCAGCGCTCACATGCTGCCTTTTCGGTCTGCCGTATGCAAGCATTGGCAACAAAATTCTGACGTTCAACGTGACAGTCTTCCACCTGTCGCCCGCAGTTCCAGGAATGCAAGCCTCGACCATGCTTCCGCTTACCGCTATAACCATCTGTGCGGCACTACTTTGCGTGATTAACATTTTCCTTTTCGGCAACCGCACACGACAAATGAAAATTGTGAGGTTAAACATTATGCTTCAAATAGTTGTGTTGTTAGGCATGGCCGCATACTGCGTTGGTTTGCAGCACTCAATAGGAATGGGAACCTCATTCAGTCCGCGATTCGCCTCTGCCATTCCAGTTGTCAATATTATCCTGTTGGTTATGGCGTACAAAGGCATCAAAGCCGACGACGACCTTGTAAAATCAGCCGACCGCCTGCGCTAATTAGTTAATCGTAAAACATTTAAATCGTGCAAAATACTGCTGCCAGGTTAAAAATTCAGTTTTTGTTCTGCTTTTTGCTGGCGTTTTTTTCCGCCATCGGGCAGAATCAAGACCAATTAACTGACAGTCAGCTTGCTATGCAATATTACCGACTCGGAGTATACAACAAGGCTGCCGACTTGTTTGAGAAACTATACCAAAAAGGCCGCTCTGATTTCTATTACGGCTACTATCTGAATTCGATTCTGCAAATACCTGATTATGAAAAAGCTGAATCTCTCATTGAGGGGCAAATAAAGCTTAATCGCAACAATCTGAAATATAATGTCGATTTGGGAAATCTTCAGGAGCTGAAAGGCAATCCCGACCGCGCCAAGCAAATTTACCATCAGACTATCAAGAAGTTAACACCGAGTGTTAGCCAAATTAACAATCTGGCGTCGGCATTCATTGACAAACGCAACTACGAACTTGCTGAAGAGGTTTATACCACCGGGCGCAAGTTGATGAAGGGTGCATACGACTTTAGGATTGAGATGGCGCAACTCTATTATTATCAGCGCAATTACAGCCAGATGATTGTTGAGTTTCTGGAGTTGCTCAACGTTAGCGACGTCTATCTGCAACAAGTTCAGAACTATTTTCAGCAGGCAATTTACAGCGATTCCGACGAGTCGCTCAACCAACTGCTGATTGACAAGCTACTCGAATATTCGCGCAACTATCCTGACAATAAAGCATTTTCCGAATTGCTGATTTGGATTTACGTCCAGGACCGCAATTTTCCAATGGCTCTGATTCAGGCCAAGGCGCTTGACCGTCGCCTCAACGAGGACGGACACCGCGTGGTTTCACTGGCGCGGATGGCTTCGGACAATAATGATTTTTCAACGGCCGTCGAAGCATATCAGTATGTCATAGATAAAGGTGGAAATCAAGAATATACGAATGCCGCGCGGACAGAAATGCTTCAGGTAATGTTCCGACGGATTGAGTTAGGGATCGACAATCAGCCTTCTGATTATCAGCAACTTGAAAAAGCGCTTACCGATGCACTGCAAGACATGGGCATCAATGCCGAAACCGTCGATTTGGTGCGCAGTCTGGCCAAACTGAAATCCATCTATTTGGGCAAAACTGCCGATGCGCAGTTCCTGCTCGAAGACGCGCGCACCCTCCGTCTGCCCAAAACAGAAATCGCCGCCATCGATATTGAACTTGCCGACGTCTATCTGATGCAAGGCAACGACGTTGATGCAACATTGGCCTATGCCCGCGTCGAGGACAACAACAAGAATAACCCCGTTGGTTCAGAGGCGAAACTGCGCAAGGCGAAACTTGCATATTATATAGGTAATTTCACATGGGCCCAGGCACAACTCGACGCGCTGAAAGCCAGCGTTGAGAAACTGACGGCCAACGATGCCGCCTACCTGTCGGTGCTCATTGAGGACAATATAGGTTGGAGCGATGCCTCAGACACCGCAATGCTGATTT
>Ga0310690_10009471_pt1 | contig 12212 bp, 13 predicted proteins | sample AusTroGonzalo_MG_2_FD_207661 | JGI IMG/M metagenome (GOLD analysis project Ga0310690, IMG submission 207661) | Bovine rumen microbial communities from tropical cattle in Woodstock, Queensland, Australia - Gonzalo_04 (v2) (version 2) | ecosystem: Host-associated > Mammals > Digestive system >...
CCCCGGAGGTTGGTTCCAGGACGCCCGTCATGATTTTGATGGTCGTGGATTTTCCGGCGCCGTTCGGCCCGAGGTAACCGATGATCTCCCCTTTGTTTACTGTGAGGGAAACATCATCCACCGCCCGGACGATCCTGTAATCCCTGGAAAAGAGATCCTGAATGCTGCCCTTCAGGCCTTCGTGCCTGTTCAGGACCTTGAACTGTTTACTGATATTCTTCATGACGACAACTTCGCTGCCCATCTGATGTCACTCCCCCGAGAAACTTCTCAAAAAAATACTTGCCAGGCCTGACGTTTATAAGTATATTATCAGTAAAGGCTGTTTTCTACAGCCAAGGATGCTTAATTTAATAACTATTTTACATGCCCATATAAAATAGTTATGATATTCGATTATCGGGAGAAAATTGTTATGAACAAAGATGTTCTTGGACTGATTGTCAAACGGGAGGACGGATCCGAGGAAGTCAACTACGACGATCCAGGTTTTCCCTCCTATATCTATGACGGGTGGATCAAACCGAACGTAACCTGGGAAAAGGTTCCGCATTTTCATGAGGACGTGGAGATAGTCACGGTCAAATCCGGGAAGATGGCCTATTGTGTCAACGGAAAGGTGATACACCTGTACGCCGGGGATACCATATTTGTCAACGCCAACCAGATCCACTACAGCATGACGGTGGACGGTGAGACCGCCACCTATGTGATTTTCGTGGTAAATCCGAGTATCCTGAACTCATCCGTGGCGGTGGAAATGAAAGCCATCCTTCCGATCATCAGGAATCCGAACCTGCCCTACATGCGTTTCCGGAACATCAATGAACACACCCAGGACGTCTACCGGATCATCACCAGTCTTCCGGACCTCCGGCGGGATCCGTTCCGGATTACCATAAAGCTGTTTGAGTTCTGGGAGATCATCCTGCGCCAGAGTACGACATTCGGCATCCTGAATGAAGAGATACAGGCCGATATGCATACCCGGGCCTTCAAGGCCATGATGTCCTATATCCAGCAGGAGTACCAGAATCCCGTTACGCTGGAGGACATCAGCGCAAGCGGGAACGTCAGCATTTCCCTGTGCAACCGGATCTTCCACAAATACACAGGAGAAAGCCCGATCAAGTACCTGGTGGATTTCAGGCTGCGGAAGGTGGCAGAATACCTGGTGAGAACCACGCTTTCCCTGCCGGAAATCGCGCAGAAGTCCGGATTCAACGGTACCAGTTATATGGCAGAGATGTTCAAAAAGACCTTCGGGGTTTCTCCCACCGCCTACCGGAAAACACCTCCGGCGCAGTAAGAAGACAGGAAACTTATTCCGGAAGTTCATCCTTTCCGGATAGCTTCGATGCAGAAATGGACTGGCTTGTTTCAAGTCCCTTCAGGAAATCTGAAAGACGTATAAGAGCCGGCTCTGAAAGATCGTGAACACGGTGAAGCACATCCTGCCTCAACCAATCTGCCTGGTCACTTTTCTCTTCTTCATGATCATCAATCAGTTCAGAAAGCGGAATATGCAATGCGGCAGCAAGCTGGCGCATTGTGTATTCAGAGGGGGAACTTTTTCCGTTTTCCAGTTTGCTGATTGCCTGCTGAGAGATTCCGGAAAGCTTTGATAACTGTTGCTGGGAACAGCAGGCATTTTTCCTTGCTATGATAAGCTTTTCTGAAAATGACAAAGGAAAGCACCATCCTGTCACATGATATTCAGATTATACCACAATAGTAGTTGACAATATACGCATATAGTAGTAATGTATAACCACTTTAGTAGTAATTGCTGAAGGGTTAACGGACAGAATGAATCCAGAAAAGAATGAGGTTCGGCTCGACTCCGCCCGTTTTCGACGTTATCAGCTGGAAAGGAAAAAGAAGATGAGAAAACTTGCAAGCATACAAAAAGTATGGAAAGTAGAATCAATTGAAGGTGCGGACCGTATTGAACTGGCGCACGTACTGGGCTGGCAGTGCGTGGTTAACAAAGGGCAGTTTCAGAGTATGGATACTGCAGTGTATTTTGAAATCGACAGTTATTTGCCGATCCGGCCGGAATTCGAATTCCTGCGGAAATCCTGTTATAAAAACACCAATATTATGGGCGAAGGGTTCAAACTGCGAACAATGAATTTCCGTGGACAGGTTTCACAAGGGCTTTTGTTGCCGATCAGCCAGTTCCCGGAGATCCCGGAAGACAGTGAGGTGGGAACCGACGTTTCGGAGCTCCTGGGTGTACGCAAGTGGGAGATCGAAGAAAGAGCGACAACCGGTGGGAATGTGATTGGTACTCTGCCCAGGGATATTCCCCATACAGATGAGACCCGTGTACAGGAGAATCCTGAACTGATTCAGGCCTTTGCAGGATTGGAGTATTACATCAGCACAAAGATGGACGGAAGTTCCCATTCCATCGGGATCGATGAAGACGGATTTCACGTCACGGGGCACAATTATGAATACAAGAATGATGGATCCAGTTCTTTTTACAACCTCGTCAATGAACGTGGATATCGTGAAAAGATAGAAGCGTATGTGGTAAAAGAAAACCTGACCACACTGACGATTCAGGGTGAGCTGTGTGCACCGGGAATCCAGAAGAACCGCCTGCGACTGGTCAAACCGGAATGGTATGTATTCACCATCCGGGAAAATGGAAAACGTGTCGGTTTGAATCGAATGCTGGATATCTGTGATGCTTTGGGCATGGTTCATGTGCCGATTGAAGAGATTGATAGGGATTTGCCGGGTCATTATCCGACTGTAGAAGCATTGCTTTCAAGGGCAGACGGTGATTATCCGAATGGAGGAAAGAAGGAAGGCATCGTAATCCGCCCAACTGAACCGGTATTCTGTCCGCTGATCAGCGCCAGCCTGTCGATGAAGGTGGTCAGCAATAAATATTTGCTGAAGAATGATGAATGAGGAAAAAGGATTGAACAACCGCCTGAAAAGTGAAGAGTTAATGGCAATGAGATATTACGTTACGTCGGATATTCATGGTTTTTATACCCTGTTTCATAAAGCGTTAACTGCATCCGGATACTTTGAGGACACCGGCGAAAAGAAACTGATCATCTGCGGCGATCTGTTTGACCGTGGGAAAGAGGAACAGGAACTCCAGAGCTTTATAGCAGAGAACAGGAAAGACATGATCCTCATTCGGGGAAATCATGAAGATCTGTTCTGTGAAATGGTCGGAAGGGATCAGGGATTGGCTTATTATCATCATGTGCAAAACGGCACCTATCAGACTGCATTGGCATTAACCGGCTATGACGCTACTATGGCCAGGATCCGGCATTATGATTTCGCAGAAGCGGCCCGGAAAACACCGTATTATGCAGAAATAATCCCTTCTATGCTGGATTACTATGAGACTGCACATTATATATTTGTTCACGGATGGATTCCATGCTTCGCGCATCCGGTTTATAGCAAGATGGATGACTGGCGTAACGCCTCCCCGGAAGAATGGGATCAGGCCAGATGGTTCAACGGGATGGATATTGCCAAGGTTGGGGTGCTCGAAGAAGGAAAGACGATCATCTGCGGGCACTGGCATTGCTCATATGGCCACAGCAATTTCGAGGGGAAAGGTTCAGAATTTGGGGAAGACGCAGACTTCAGCCCATATTACGGAAACGGAATCATTGCCCTGGATGCTTGCACAGGTCATAGCGGCGAAGTAAACATGATTATACTGGAAGATGAATAAACAGCATGGATACGCCGGAGGGATTGCCAGGAGTATAAAAGGCAAAACTTGCCCTTAAAAAACAAATGTAGGTGCAAAAATTGCACTTTATTATTGCAAATACAGTGCAATTCTGGTAAAATCACCTCGAAAGAAGGTGATACGCATGACATTGAGGGAAACCCGGCTGCAGGCGCATTTAACGCAGGCTCAGGCGGCTGAAATACTTGGCGTATCTCTGCGAAGCTATAAAACATACGAAAATGATGCAGCCAAAGTCCGGACATTCAAGTATCAGTATATGACGGAACGCCTGGCTCGTGAAACACTGGTGGATGAAAGCCACGGTATACTAACTCCTGAAGGCATTGAAGCGGCTTGTTCCGAGGTCTTTGCCAGATACCCGGTTACATGGTGTTATCTTTTCGGATCATATGCAAAAGGGAAAGCTACTGAACAAAGCGATGTGGACCTGGCTGTATCGGATGGCGTGGAAGGAATACGTTTTTATGGAATGGTTGAGGCCTTGAAAACCAGTCTGCACAAAAATGTGGATGTGATTACGCCGGAACAGCTGAGCAAGAATCCACAGCTTTTAAATGAAGTCATGCAGGATGGGGTGAAAATCTATGGACAACATCAAGGATGATCACTATTATTTGCAGAAGCTGCAAAAGGATCTGCATTTCATCATTGAACACATGACCGGCGTCAGTGAGGAGAGCTTTTGTACGGATGAGGTGCTTCAGGATTCCATGGAATGATGTATATGGTCTTAGAAACCGTATTGTTCATGATTATGGCAAGGTGGACTTACATATCGTTTACAGTACTTTGGCAAAAGACATACCTGAATTAATAAATCATCTGGAAGAAGAATGAAGCAGGATCAGACTACTCATCGTTATCTGCAGCAAGCAGAGAAAGCCCTTTCAGCAATTGACAGTGCATTCTCCCGCGGGGATTTCGCGCTGGTGTCGACTGTCAGATCATATCCGTCCCGGGGATACAGATACTCAGTGGAAGCTTCAGCGGATCCGGAGCATCTGTTGCCCCGGGCCTTTTCTCTTTCAATCAGAACCTCCATCGGGCAGGTAACGTGGACCGTGTATAAAGGATACGCATACAGCATTTCCTTCAGCTGCCTGAATATCCGTTCGCTTGTAATTACGTGATCGATAATCACGTCTGAACCTGATCCCAGGATTTCCAGCGTTTTTTCACAAAGATCGCCTGAAATTGCGTAGACGTCGTCCTCGTAGATGGTTTCCATTGGATCCGTTTTCATGAAATCGTCAATTGAAACGACTTTGCAATCCCCGGATGCCTGCTCCCTGATCAGCACCTGCAGTTCTCCGGCCAGCGTGGATTTCCCGCTGCTGGAGGGTCCGTTCAGCAGGATCACCCGTTTTCCGGAAGAAACGCCGCCGCACAGTCTGCTTAATGCCGTGTATTCCCGCAGATACATGCCCCGCCGCATCTCATCGCTGTCCGCATAGGAGGCATGTTCTGAAAAGATATGCATAATCTCGTCCAGGGGAAGCCAGCGGGGTTCCATTCCAACTTCTTTTTCCCGTTCCGTCAGGTGAACGGCGGTTTCGCCGGTCACTTCACCGAAGAAATACCGGTTTACCCACTTGAAATCCTCGTAATATTCGTCGATTTCCAGCACGCATTCCGTCGGGCGGACCAGGAAACCGGTTTCCTCCGCAAGTTCCCGGATACAGCATTCGCGCTCATCCTCGCCGGTTTCGAGTCCGCCGCCCGGCAGCATCCATTGCCCGGTGCGTGTTTCATAGGACAGCAAAATCCGGTTATCGCGGAGGATGATTCCCCGGCAGGCCGTACGGGTTTTGTCCCACTTTCCGAAATAGTTGTCACCGACAATATCCACGATTCTCCTGTATTCATTCCGCAGGGTTGTCATCCGTTCAACAATATCAGGATTCCAGGAGATCAGTGACGTAATTTCCGCGCAGGGGAATTCCGCGCACAGTCCGCAGAACTGAACCTGGTGGTTCCTTGTGCAGGCATGCACTTTACACCTGCCGGATTCCGCCCACTCCGGAACGCGCCCGTCTGCCTCGATGCAGCCGGGGCATCTTCCGTCCAGCTTCTTCGGGCACGCAACGCAGCATTCGCCGCAGGCGGTAATTGTTGAAAAGTCTGTCATAATAATCTCCTCCGGATGGAATTCGGACGTCCAAAGAGAAGCCTAATGGTATTGGCAATTCTTTTCAAGTGTTTTTTTCTGCTTTATATGTTTTCGTTTCCCGCTGTCCCGGATCTGCCGGCCGCGAAGGCTTCCCGGAAACACCAGGAACTGCTGCGGACGTTGAAAATACATGCGTTTTCGAATATAATGTAATCCAGCGTACTGCGGAAGGAGAAAAGGAAATATGTCGTTTGATTTTACGACGGTGATGGATCGGAAAGGACATGACCTGATCGCGACGGAGATTATTCCGTTTGAAAACGTAAAGGTTCGGGACGGACGTACGGCCATTCCCATGTGGGTTGCGGACATGAGTTTCCCAACCGCTCCCTGTATCCTGGAGGCGATTCAGGAAAGGCTCCGCTTTCCGAATTTTGGTTATTTCTCTGAACCGGAAGCGTATTATCAGGCGATTGCAGACTGGCACAGGGTCCGGAAGGGCGTGGCAGATCTGACCCGCGAGGAGATCGGGTATGAAAACGGTGTGCTGGGCGGAGTCAGCTCCGCCATCCGGATGCTGACATCGCCGGGAGACCGGATCCTGTTGCATGCGCCGACCTACGTGGGATTTACCCATGTGCTGGAGGAAACGGGCCGGACGGCGGTTCACAGTCCGCTGGTCCGGGATGAAGCGGGCATCTGGCGGATGGACTTTGAGGATATGGACCGGCGGCTGAAGGAGGATAGGATTCATCTTGCGATTTTCTGCTCTCCCCACAATCCGACAGGACGGGTGTGGGAACGGTGGGAAATTGAAAAGGCCATGGAAGTGTATGCCCGGAACGACTGCATTGTGATCTCCGATGAAATCTGGTCCGACCTGGTTTTGCCCGGACATGTGCATATCCCGACGCAAAGCATATCAGAAGACGCGAAGCATCGGACGATTGCCTTCTACGCACCCAGCAAAACCTTTTCCCTGGCGGGGATGATCGGATCGTATCATGTGGTATATAACAAGCGGCTGCGGGACAGGCTTCGGAAGGAAGGAGCGGGAACCCATTACAACAGCCAGAATGTGCTGTCCATGGCAGCGTTGATCGGGGCTTACAGCAAAGGCGGTCCATGGCTGGAGGAATTGCTGGAGGTACTGGATGAAAACGCCGGATATGCCTGTGATTATATCCGGGCCCGTTTTCCCGGTGTAAAGGTAATGCGTCCCCAGGGAACCTATATGCTTTTCCTGGACTGCGGGGATTGGTGCAGGGAGAACGGTACAGGCATCCGGGAACTGCAGCGGCGCGGCGTGGAGGCCGGCGTGATCTGGCAGGATGGAGAAGCTTTCTTCTGGCCTGATTCCATTCGCATGAACCTGGCACTGCCCAAGATTCAGCTGGAAGAGGCGATGAAACGGCTGGAAGCGGAGGTTTTCCTTGCTTCCAGATGAGAAAGCCCGGGAGCCTGTCGCGGGGAGATGGATTGTTCCCGGCAAAGACAGTATAATGTCCAGGAGAGGTGATGAAGTTGCAGAATGACGCGCTGATTGCATTCCTGATCTTCCAGGCAGTTTTCTTCTTCCTGGATATCTATATAATACGAAAGACGACAAGGGATATTGTCAGACAGGCAGAGTATCATTTCTTCTCCGCACTGATCTGCACCCATCTTTTTTACCTGGTGATGAACAGCCTGTGGACGCTGAATGAATATGAAATGATTCATTTTTCCAGGGAGATTATGACGGCGGTCTGTGCTGCCAGCCTGGCCTGCGTGGTCCTGTGCTCCTTTGTCTTTTTCATCTTTACCGTGATCAAGATCGGTTTTTCGCCCACCAGGAAAAGAACTGTGAGAATCATCAGTTCTATTCCCGCCGTCACTGTACTGGTGATGATCCTGCTGTCACCCTGGACGGGATGGATTTTTTCCCTGGACGATCATTTGCATATTGTGCACGGACCGCTGTATACGTTTATGCTGATTGCGGCGAGCATTTACCTGGTGGCGGTTATCTGTATTGCCGGTTACAATATGGCGACTGCAAAAACCATTGTGAAACGGAAATCCAGTGCTGCACTGCTGCTCTCCGTCGGGATGATCATTGCCTTCGTCGTGATCGATGATTTGCTGTACACCGCATCGGTTCTTCCTGTAGCCATTTTTGCGGTGATTTTTGTGATCTTTATCAATCTCCTGGAATCAAACATCAACAACGATGCGCTTACCGGCATGAATAACAGGCGGAAGGCGGATGATTTTATGACGGATCTTCTGTCGACCGTGTCAGAAAGCCAGCCGCTGTATTTGTTTATGTGCGACCTGAACAGTTTCAAGAGCGTTAACGACATATACGGGCATCCGGAAGGGGATGAGGCGCTCCGGATTTGCAGCAGTGTGCTGAAACGGGTCATCGCCAGGTATAACGGATTTGCCGCGAGAATCGGAGGGGATGAATTCCTGCTGAGCTGGCAACCAAATCAGGAGGCAGATCCGGAGATCCTTATCAATGATGTAAACCGAGCCCTGGATGAACAGAACATGGAGTTAAGCAAACCGTATAATCTGAGCATATCGATCGGATATGCCGTATGCAAGGATAAAAGGGAATCGCTGTATTCCTGCATCAAGAGGGCGGACGAGATGCTGTATCTCCGGAAAAATGAATACTATCGAAATCTGAAAAAATAATGATCCTTTTAATCTTATGACAAAGAGGAGGTGCCGGCTGCGGCATGACTATGTTGAAGGCACGGAAACAAGGCTGCAGGGAGTTTGCCAGTGACTGCGAGCTGACGAATGCCGAAAGCCAGGGATTCCACCAGGCTGTCGGATTCGAAGAGGCGAATCGGATTGTAGCTTATGTCCGAAAGATCTGAAAAAGAATTTGTGTGATAAAAAAACGATACTGATACGGAGAGAAGAACGATGATAACAAATGATAAGGGAATTGTTGAACTGAAACATTTTATTCTGCGTGAGGTTTGCCGCCTGGCCTGGGATAACCGGCTTTCGCCGGAGGAAACGGAAAAGATTGTTTATGAAGTCAGCCCGGGTCCCAAACCAAAGTATCGCTGCTGCGTGTATAAGGAGCGGGAAATTGTCCGGGGAAGAATCCGGCTTGCCATGGGACAGGATCCGAATCCGGATTATGTTTCCTCCAATGTGGTATCGGTTATTTCCGCAGCCTGCGATGACTGTCCGATTCAGAACTATTCAGTTTCGGACATTTGCCGGTTCTGCCTGGGCAAGGCCTGCCTGAATGCCTGCAAGTTTGATGCGATCGCACCCGGAGACACAAAAATGCATATTGATCCGATGCGGTGCAAATCCTGCGGAATGTGCGCGAAATCCTGTCCTTTCGGCGCAATTATTCATCTGGAACGCCCGTGCCGGAAAGCATGCCCGGTAGATGCCATCTTCTATGATGATGCCGGGATCTGCCGGATTGATGAAAACAAATGTATACATTGCGGTCATTGCATCCACAACTGTCCCTTCGGTGCGATCGGATCGAAGATTTATGCGGTGGATGTGATTCGGGCGATCCTCGGCGGGAAACGGGTGATTGCAATGTGTGCGCCTGCCACAGAAGGCCAGTTTGGAAAAGAAATCGGCATGGCTGCTATCCGTGCGGCACTGAAAAAAGCCGGTTTCGCGGATATGGTAGAGGTAGGCCTTGGAGGCGACATGACAGCTGCGAACGAAGCAAAGGAATGGATTGCAGCAAGGAAAGAAGGTCGGATTATGACTACGTCCTGCTGTCCTGCATTCATTTCCATGATGCGCCGTCATTTCCCCAAACAATATGAAGATAACAAATCGGCTACGGTTTCCCCGATGGTTGCTGTTTCCCGTTATCTGAAAGCACTCGATCCGGATTGTGTGACTGTTTTCATCGGTCCCTGCATTGCGAAAAAAGGTGAGACGCTGAATGAATATATCAAGGACACACCGGACTATGCACTGACATATGGTGAAATTGTTGCACTGCTGGATTCAAAAGGGATTGCTCCCGAACCGGTGGATGAAAAGTACCAGGAAGCTTCTGTCTTCGGAAAACGCTTTGCCGGAAGCGGCGGAGTGGCAAATGCTGTGCTGGAAGTCATGCAGGAAATGGGAGAGGATACCGAAGGGATTCGTTTGCTGACATGCGCCGGAGGAGACGAATGCAAAAAAGTGCTTACGCTGCTGAAAGCCGGCAAACTGGACACGGATTTTGTTGAAGGGATGATCTGTCCCGGAGGATGTATCGGAGGCCCGTCAAAACATCAGGCAGAGGCCCTGGTTCTGCGCGCAAGAACGGAATTGCTGGGAAATGCGGATAACAGGAAGATACTTGAAAACCTGAAGAATTATCCGATGGAAAAGTTTTCAATGAACCGGGACGGCAGTAAAGATTAAGGATTGTGCCATGAACAATTACAGGCGATTGTGATATATCTTTACGATCGGGGATATTATATGATCCTTCCGAAAGGAGGGCATGCCCATGGGATACCGAAACGCGCAGGATATATTCCCGGAAGGGCTCCTGAGACAGATCCAGCGGTATGTGGCCGGGGAGACGATTTATATTCCGGCCGGGGACGAGAAAAAAGCCTGGGGCGAAACTTCCGGATACCAGCGCTATATCCGGGAAAGAAACGGGGAAATCCGCTCGGGTTTTGCCGGGGGCCTGACGATTGAGGAACTGATGGACAAATACGCGCTCTCCTACGATTCTATCAAACGGATCGTGTACAACAGGAAGGAGACCGCAATGCTGAAATACAACGCAACCCTGTCCGCCGCGAAAGCCTATGCCGAAGCGGGGAAACTGGACGCATGGATTCATCTGTACCTGAATGAGGAAGGGCGGAATATCCCTTTCTCCGACGGCCTGAAACTGTTTGACCGGTACTATATCAGTCCGGCGCAGTTCCCGATCAGCCTTTTCAGACGGTGCACCGGGCCCGAGCCGGAGATGAAATACCGGATCGACAGGGACTGGTGGGAGCACCGGATCAGGGAACTGGAGAAGGCCATTCCGGAAAACGATGACCTGCCGCCCCTCATTGTCCATTACGTGGACGGGGAATTTGAACTGAATGACGGGAACCATCGCCATAAGGCCTATGAGAACCTGGGGATTGAAAAGGCCTGGGTGATCATCTGGATTACGGAGAAGGAAGAACTGGATGACTTCATGGAGAAATACGGCGGGTACGTGAAAGACTGCAAAATCATTCGCAGATAATAGGGGAAGTGAGCACAGTGAAACTGTATATTATTACCGGAACCTGCGGGGCAGGGAAATCCACTATCAAGGACCGGCTGGCGGCTTTGTTCGATCCGGACCGGTACGCATGTGTGGATTCGGACGAGACCGGACTGAACTGGTGGGATTACGCCGGGACGGACCGTGAATCCCAATACGGCGCGGACACCCTGACGGAAGCCTTCAGGAAGGCCGGCGGAAAGGATCTTGTCTTTGTCACCTGTATGGTACCGCAGGATTACATGACAAAAACGACGGTGCCGGAGGAACTGAAGGCAACATACTACATTGCGCTGTGGGCGCCGGACGGGGTGATTGAGCAGCGCCTGCGCGCCAGGCCGAAGGAACGGGGATTCACTTCGGACGAAGCGATCCGGCCGCATATCGAATACAACCGGTGGATCGGACGGAACCGGGGGAAGTACCAGCTGTTTATCAACAACGAAGCGCAGAGCGAGGAACAGACTGCAAAGATCATTGCGGAATACATCAAAGCCCTGCCTGTTTGAAGGAAAAAGAACATCAACGGCTGACGCGGGAAATCGTACGCGCCAGCCGGTTTTGTTGCCCGCGCGGGGATCAATATGTTATTTTATAAGGGAATCCGGGCACGGGGCGAAGCAGGGAATTTTTATCGCCGGAAGGAGCTTTTTGAGATGTTGGCCGGGATTTGGTCTGGTCATTCTTCATTTTAACTTTTGAATGTAAGGGGATAATACAGATGAGCTCATTGGACAGCAGAAACAGGAAAATCATAGACGCGGTGATCCGAAAGGAGCATGCGGTATGCCCCGGTTCTGTGGCGCTGATCGGTATTTACGGGTCTTTCAGGACGGGAGATGTTCATCCGCTATCGGACCTGGACCTGCTGATTCTGATCAATGACGACCGCGGATGGCAGCTGGGGAAGGCGTTTATCCAGGAAGACCTGGGTGTGGGGCATGATATCTACTGTACAAGCTGGGAAAGCCTGCGGCAGGATGCTGAATACGAACACCCCCATATCTCCAAGCTGATGGATTCAGAAATCGTGTACTGCGCGGATGAAAAGTACAGGGAAGAGCTGGAAGCGCTCCGGGAACAGGTGAGGAAGAAGCTGGCGG
>Ga0310690_10009473_pt1 | contig 12212 bp, 3 predicted proteins | sample AusTroGonzalo_MG_2_FD_207661 | JGI IMG/M metagenome (GOLD analysis project Ga0310690, IMG submission 207661) | Bovine rumen microbial communities from tropical cattle in Woodstock, Queensland, Australia - Gonzalo_04 (v2) (version 2) | ecosystem: Host-associated > Mammals > Digestive system >...
TCACCACCGGCGGCCGCGGCTTCATGTCCTCGGGCTTGTCCTGCGGAATCTCGTCGTCCGCATCGATGGCCCTGAGGACCGGCTTCTTGTTGGCGGCGTCGCGCGCGTGCTCGACATTGACCTTGTAGCCGTACTTCTGCGCGACCTTGATCGCCACCTCCGGCTCGACGCGCTGGTTGATGGACGCCAGCACCTTGAGCTGCATGAGATCGGCGATGAGGCGATTGGGACGGACGCCCAGCTTGAGCGCCAGCTCCTTCACCACCACCGCGCCGCGAATCGAAATCTCGCGCGTGGAGACGGAGAGCGAAATCGTGGGCTTGATGACGGCGGCCGTCGCCGCCGTCGTGCGCATGGAGACGGACGAAAAGCCCGCGCGCTTGCCGCCCACGCGCATCGAGGGCGGACGCGCCGCCTGTCCCTTGGCCGGCACGGCGCCCGGCTTCGCCGCCGGCTTGGCCGATGTCTTCTCGGCCGGACGCGCAGGCTCCCTCTGGGGCGGCTGCGCCTTCGCCTGCTGTTGCGCCTTGGGCGGCTGCATCTTCGCCTGCTGCTGGACCTTGGCGGCCTTGCCCGTCGGCTGCGCCCGGCGATCCTTGCCGTGCAGATACTCCAGCTCGGCGTCTTCGTCCTCGTCCTCGTCGTCGGCAACACCGCCCTTGGACAAGTCCCCGGCCGACGCCAGATCGTCGTCCTCCTCGTCCGAAGTCGAAACTTCAATCGAAATGCGGGAAGATTCCTCCTTCGGCTTTTCCGCCTCGTCTTCCACGCTGCCGCCGATGAGATCCTTGAGGTCCTTCACCGCCGTCGGCTTCTCCACCGGAGCTTCCTTGACCGTCAACGGCTTCGCCAGGTCGTCAAGTCCCGCCGCCGCCAGCGCACGCTTGCGCCCGGCCTCCAGCTCCTGCGCCTGCTGCCGGGCCGCGGCCGCGCGGGCTTTGGAAATCTGGATGATCTTGGCGTGCCGCTTCTCGACGATGGCGGCCAGACGCGCGGCAAAAGCCGTACGATCGGCACGGAGATACGCCGCATGCAACGTCTCCGCCTCGTCTGCCTCAAACTGCGTCAGCGGCGAGTAGATCTCGATGCCGTTGTCTTCGGCCAACTGGACGACCGACCCGTAGTCGATCCCCACTTTCTTGGCGAATTCGTATGCTCTCATCAATTCTCCTCCCCGACCGCCTCCTCTTCGACGGCTTCCTCGCCTTCATCCGCGCCGCCGATGCCCGTAAGTTCGGCAACGGCCTGCGCGGCGGCATAGAGACCCTTCGCGGTAACTTCGTCCAGCCCCGTCGCGGCGATAAAGCCTTCCTCGTCGCTTTCAACGATGCCCTCGACCGTGAGGAAGCCCGCGTCCGCCAGCTGCGTGGCGACCGCCGTGGAAATGGAGAAGGTGTCGGCCAGCGTCTTGATGGCCTCGGCCTTCTGGTCCTCGAACGACGCGAGCGACATCGCCTTGGTGATATCGACATGCCACCCCGTGAGCTTCGAGGTGAGGCGCACGTTCTGGCCACGCTTGCCGATCGCCAGCGAATACTGGTCGGGCGCGACGGTGACGTGAATCGTATTGGAGAGGTCGGGATCGACTTCCACGGACTCCAGCTTGGCCGGCGCGAGCGCCTGGCTGATGTAAATCTTCGGGTCTTCGCTCCAGCGCACGATGTCGATCTTCTCGCCGCCGAGCTCGCGCACGATGTTGCGGACACGCGCCCCCTTGAGGCCCACGCAGGCGCCCACGGGATCCACCTTTTCGTCGAGCGTGCGCACGGCCAGCTTGGAACGGTAGCCGGGGTCGCGCGCAACGCCCATGATCTCCACCACGCCGTCCGCAATCTCGGAAACCTCCAGACGGAACAGCGTGCGCACGAACTCGCCGGACGCGCGGCTCAGCGTCACCGCAGGCCCCGTCGATTCGGACTTCACGTTGTGCACGATCGCGCGAATGGAATCGCCGACATTGAAATCCTCGGTGGGGATGCGCTCCTTGGCGGGCAGAACCATTTCGGTCTTGCCGACCATGACGAACACGTCCCGATGCGAGGTACCCGTCACCGTGCCCGAAACGATCTCGCCGATACGGCCCTTGAAGTCGTTGAAGGTGTTGGAGCGCTCGGCCTCGCGGATCTTCTGCATGATCATCTGGCGCGAGGTCTGCGCCGCGATACGCCCGAGGCGCGACGCCGGCATCTCGATTTCGATCGTGTCACCCTCCGCCGCATCGGGCTTGATCCGACGCGCCCGGGCAACGGAAATGAAGCCCGTGCCCGTATCTTCGTCCGAAACAACCATCGTGTCGAACACATGGAGAGAGAGGTTGCTGCGATCGATGGACACGCGCAAGTCGTTCGTCACGCCCGGGTTCCGGCGGGCCGCCTGCTGGATGGCCTGTTCAATGGCAACCAGAACGAGCTCGCGGTCAACGCCGCGTTCGCGTTCGATATAGGTCACGACCGCCTGCAGATTGTCATTCATGGCCATCTTTTCTCTCTCCTTTTCTGTCAAACATCAAAAAACCTCACGGCGACTTGGCACAAGCCACCGTGAAAACTGTCAAATGATACCCTTTTTGCGGCAGATTGTCAATAGGAAACGGACGTATGAACAGAAAAATTTGCCCGCGTACGCGATTCAATGCGATCCAGAACAGGGTTGGCGACTATTTGGTCACGCGAATCGAGTAGAATCCACTTCTGCCGCCCTTCACCGTAATTTCAGGCGTCCAGGGATTCCCGTCTCCAGCCTTCTGAAGCTTCTGGGTCAAACCCTCAAGCGAAGTGCCCTCGCTGAACGTGTAGGTGAGGCCGGGGTGCGTAGGCGATGTGGTGATCGACGGATTGCTCGCATCAAGCTTGACATCCGCCCCCTTGTCCGCATCGAAAACTTCCCTGACGACCTCTTCCTTCACAACCGCCGCATTCAGATCCGTCACACCAGATGCGTCGGGTGCCGGGATGTCGAGAAATGCCGTAATATCATTCTCGCCTTTTACAACCTTCACTTTCGCGCCGTTCCGCTTGACGGATGCCGTCGGCGGAAGAACAACCGTGACCTTCTCCGGATCAATGCCTTCCGGGACATCCACCTCGACCGTTTCCGCCGACGGGCTGGGAACAACCTCGTAACCGTCGGTCGCGTTGCCGGTCACCTTCGCGTCCGCATCTCCTTTGATCCAGCTGCCCTCGACAAACGTGATACCGCTGATGTCTTCCCCGGAAAGTCCCGAAGCGAGGAGCAGCCCTTTGACGCGGTCGGTATCACCTTCATTGACGTAAACGATCTCAAGATTGACGTATTTAAACGCGTCTTGTCCGATACCCTTCACGCACGAAGGAATTCTCATGCTTTTCAGATTGGCGCATCCGGCGAACGCCTCGCTGCCGATATAAAAGTCCGCCAAGCCATCAGGAATCACGACGCTCGTCAAATACGAGCAAAAGGCAAACGCACATTCGGCGATGTTCGTCACTCCCGCCGGTATCTGCACTTCACCGGCCACACGACCACCGTTGAATGCCGAGGGGCCGATGCACGTCACACCGGAAGGGATCGTCACGCTTGACAGGCCGCCCGGGACGGCGACGAGGGTCTCGCCGTCCTTTGTGAGCAGAACGCCGTCTGTCGCCTGATAGTAGTCATTCCAGGGATCGACTTCAAACGATTGCAGACCCGTACAGTCAAGGAACGCATACTCATCGATGTTCGTCACGCTGTACGGAATGGTCAACGCCGTCAACTGACTACACGCGTAGAAGGCCTGTGATCCGATGCTCGTGACCGGATAGCCGTCAAGACTATCGGGAACCTCCGTATCGCCCACCGCAGGGAAAACGGCAGCATCTACCGCAGGGAAGACGACACTTCCGTAAATCTCAGCCCCGCCATCTTCGACGTGAAAGCGCCACGCAGAGTCGCCAACTCCGATCATCACGGAGCCATTCGGTTCAATGAACTTGATGCCGTCTATGTCGTGCTTCGAATCGAGGAACATGCCAATGACGCGGGACGTGTCCCCGGCCGAAACATAGACGGTATTCAGGCCAGAACCGGAAAAGGCCCGATTCCCGATGCCCTTCACACGCGATGGAATTGTCGCACTCGTCAGATAACGGCACATGGCGAACGCCTCGTTGCCGATGTAGAGGTCCGCCCCTCCGTCAGATACTTCGACGCTCGTCAAGTTCATGCACATGGCGAACGCACACTCACCGATGTTTGTCACGGCCGACGGTATCTGTACCGTTCCGGTCACAAGGCCGCCGTTGAATGCCGACGTGCCAATGCTCGTTACACCTTCCGGGAACATCACGCTCGTCAGCCCGCCCGGAACGGCGACGAGAGTGACCCCATCCTTCGTGAGCAAAAGGCCAATCTGGCCGGATTCTGTTGCCTTATAGTACATGTTATCGTAGCCAACTGCAAATCCATTCTCCTTCAGTCCAGTACAACCGATGAACGCATAAGGGTTGATGTTTGTCACGTTCCCCTGAATGTTCACTTGCGTCAACTCAGTGCATTCCTTGAACGCCAGATACCCGACTCCAACGACGGGAAATTCGGCGTTGCTGCCTAAATGCGCTGGAATCCCGAAACAACCGCTTGGCCTAGGTGAAACGGCCACGTGGTCAACAGTGGGACTTTCAAAGTCAAGGTTTCTGCCAAGCACGGCCTTCCCGTCGATGACCTTAAAATACCAGGTATTATCGCCATGACTAACCATTCCGCTTCCATCCCCCACCTCGAAGTTAATGTTGTTGATTTGGTCAGTAGTATAGCCCGACCTCCTGAACACTTCCTTTGCCGCGTCAACACACCCCGGCAAAACGCTAATCGTGAGCTGGCTGAGATCGACACCATTAAACGCAGTGTCGCTGATGTTCGTCACGCTCGGCGGCAGCGTCACGCGCGTCAAACCAGAGCAGTACAGGAATGTATCGGGCGCGAGGCTTGTCATGCCGAGCGAGAGCTTCACGCGCGAGAGTGAACAGCACCCCCAGAAGGCTGTCTCGCCGATGCTCTCCACCGAGTCTGGAATGTCAACCGAGACAAGTTGTCTGCAATCCTGAAACGCCTGATCGCCGATGCTTCTTACCGTATGGCTTATGGTTATGTTTGTCATGCTGCTGCACCACGCAAAAGCACAAACACCGATGTTTGTGACGCCGGACGGAATCGTCACATCTGTAATGCCGGGGTCGGTGCTGAAGTTAAGCGCGTTGCGGCCGATGTTCACGACAGGGTAGCCGCACAACTCTCCCGGGATGGCCACGGCGCCAATCGGCATGGGCGAAACGGCAGAGCGTAGGTTGCCATATTCATCCGCCCGCGCGATCGACACCGTACACCCGTCGTCGTTCAAGCGACAGGACCACTTGTACCCGTCGATTTCGGCATACATGTTACCATACCCATCCAGCTCCACAAAAGTGACATCCTCGATGTTGTGGTTTGAAGCGGTGAGCAGTCCCTTGACACGATCCGTGTCGCCAAACGAAACATAGACGGCATACATAGACGGAGTTACTATGACACTGGGATCTACTGGCGCGCCAGGTCCTTCGGCAAAGGCATATCTGCCGATGCTCTTCACACGTGACGGGATGCTTACGCTATAAAAAGGACAACCGACAAAGGCCATGTCTCCAATAACGATGTCCGCACCATCTGCGGATATCACCACATCCCCCAGGGATCCGCAATAGGCGAACGCACACTCGCCGATGTTCGTCACGGCCGCCGGTACCTCGATGCTCTCTATCAAACTGCCGCTGAACGCCGAGGGGCCGATGCTCGTCACGCCGGAAGGAATCGTCACGCTTGAAAAGCTGCCGGGAACGGCGACGAGGGTCTTGCCGCCTTTTGCGAGCAGGAAACCGTCGCTACTCGCCTGATAGCTGTTATTGCGGGAATCGACCTCAAACGACAGCAGCCCAGTGCAACCGAGAAACGCATACGGGTCGATGCTCGTCACGGTCTTTGGAATGCTCAGACCCGTCAACGCCGTACACGTATAGAAGGCCTTGTCGCCAATCCGAACAACATCATAGCCACCGAGCGTTTCGGGAATCTCCAGATCGCCGACAGCAGACGAAACGGCGGGCAAGTAGGTTCCTGAACTGGGTGTACCCACAATCTCGCATCCGCCGTCACAGAGCTGATAGATCCATTGGTTGCCGTGATCATCGTACGCCGTATAGGCATGCACGACGCAGGGAAGCAATAACGCAGCGACCAGAATTGAGGCGCAGCACGACTTCGCAAGATTTCTCATGTTGTTACTATCCTTTCTACGAAAAAACTTCACAATTTTACCATATTTCATTTGACAGGTCAATGGAAGCGAAACAGAAATGGACGTATCGCTGGCAGGGAGATTATCATCTGCCTATCTAAAAACGCCGTGGTTCACAGAACCGCATACGGCATCATCATGGGATGTCAACTTTGACACGGAAGAAGCGATGCGTGGAGTTCGTCGGATGCTCCCACGCCCCATGCGAGATGCTTTCTCGACCTTCAATGGTGTAGGTACGAACAGTTGCGCCATTCGTATTCAAATCTGGCGTCCAATTGATGCATGGCATGCCATTCGTGAAAGAGATAAATGCCCTGAACACATCGTTTGGGTCAGTTGGATCTGTCCCTGCCACATAGTCCTGCCAGACATACATCATCTCGCCTGACGATGTTCGCTTCCCGGTGTGTATTCGCAGGGCGCTCGCAAGATCGTCCCCGAACAGCTCTCGAAAACCTGGGAATTGCTTGAACCAGCCATGTGGGACATCCAATGACTTTCCACCAGTCACATCAGAAGCAAGTGTTACCTTGTCGGCCATGACGGTAAACAAGATGCTTGTGACATTGTTGGATCGATCTGGGTCTTTTAGCAAGTCGCTCGGGTCAAGTTCCAGAACCAGATCGTAAGTACCTGGCGGAAGATTTGCAGCGCAGCTAAATGGGATGTTGTGGAACTCATAAAATTGACCTACACCTATAGATCCGTTCGTGTCAAGGGTCTCGTTCGCGACAACGACACCCGCCTCGTCAAAAATGGAGGCCTTAACCATACTCAAAAAGGCTTCGCCCCATATCGTCTTGTTCCAGACGCAGAAGTTAAGAAAAACTGGAGCATCTTCAAGCAACGTGGGGGATGGCGCATAGGAAAGCCATTCACTGCTTGTCGGACTCAGGAAAAGCGGCCTGCTCCACCCATACGCGTTCGGTGCATAGAAGCTGACGTCCCGTTCACTTCCAAGCGGCGTCCACTGGACATCGTCAAGCCACGCCGCCGACAAGTCCTCCTGCTTGCCTGGATAAGTCCACAGTTGCCAGTACACTGTCCCAGCTGCGTTAAAGTCCACATACGAAGATTGCCACTCCGTTGCCGTTTGATCTATATATCGCATAACAGACCCATCGTCCCTGTTGATCAAGACAAGATACTGCGACGAGTATGCAGATGACTTCCATTTGAACGAAAGTCTTCCCGCGCCAGGCACAGAAGTCTCCAGGCACGTGTTGTAGTAGGAGGCACCAGGCTGAGGCCCAAACTGAACGCAGGAACCGCCAGAGACGCTTTCCGAAGTCTGCACGAAAGGCGCATACGTCCCTGAAGAAACGAAATCAAGGGCTGTGCAGTCCAGCGCATCTTTAAGCGATATGTTTTTCGCCTTCACAGCGAACCAGATGCTAGTGGCGTTGTTCGATCTATTGGGATCGCCGAGCCTATCGTCCGGATCGAGAACGACCATGAGCCTGTAGTTGCCGGGGGCGAGACCGCCTTGCCAGGCATTGAGATTTCTATTGCGGAAATTGAATCCTCCCTCGGCATTGATGGTGTCGGAAATGGCCTCCACCGTTTCACCTGTTAGATTGTCGTCCATGTCCCATATCGACATGCCCAACCCCTCTACCGTAGCGGGTTTTGAACTATAATTCACGGCACAACAATTCAGCACGGGGCCCGCTCCCGCAAAGAAAGCGTATTCAGGAACAAATGCCATGGACGCAAGATTGGTTGAACTCAAGCATAACGGATAGCTCCAGCCATAGTTGGAGAAAGTATAGAACCCCACGTCGCATTCCGGCTTGCGAATGACGCGCTGTAGATAGGGTGATTCCGCCGCGCCCATGTCAACCGCACTTCCGTAGATTCGCGTGTTGCCGAACACATCCCCGATCGCCGTTGCGTATTCGTTCGCTCCCGCGTTGATGCAGGGTGAGGTTTCGTCAAGCACATACGTCCCATCGGACGACACAAGGCAGGGGTTTTCGTCGATGTTTCCCGTCCCGCTCGCGGCCGGCGATGTGCATGAATACCGGAACGTGGTGCTCAGATAGTTGACCGCAGTTCCACTGCCCGTCAACGTATTTCCCCACACGATTGAGTTGTAGGCGCGCCCGGAGTATGTGCCGCCGCACGTCGAGGAGGCCGAATTGCAGGCTACCGTACAGTTCGTAAGCTCGCATTGGAACGTCCCGCCGCCTTCAGGTGCGCTGTTGTTCACTATGAGGCAGTTTGAAAGTACGCTGCCGTATGCGCCACCGCCCTGAAGTCTAGCCACATTGTTGCTCAGCACGCACTGATGAAGAAAGCCACCGTTTGCGCCACCACCCCTGTATCCGTCGCCGTTCCTTATGGTGAAACCGACCAGGGCATCGGAATCCGAGAGCTGGACGCACGAAAGCATCGTCTGTCCCTTCCCGTCGATTATGGTCTTTGCCGCGCCATTGACGCTTTGGATCGCCAGGTTGTACTTGAACATGGCGTTGACAGACTCGGCGTACACGCCATCGTTTACGAAGATCGAGCCGCCCCTGTCCACCTTTGCCACGGCGGCGGAAATCGTCTTGAGCGGACTTCCCCACGACAACCCGTCGTTTGAATCATTGCCCCGCTTCGCATCCACATACCAAGTTCCAATCAATTCGCTTGCGGACTTGAACGACCACGACAACCTGATTGTGCCAAATGTTCCCAGCATGCCGGACACCCTAAGATAATATGTGGTTCCTGACGTCACATCCGCATTGCATGGTTTTGTGTAGTCCGACTGCGCGATCTTTTTAAAAGGACCGAAAAAGTTGTCCCCGCCCGTCGCGGACGGGTTATACGTCGCAACGACTATTTCAGACCAAAATGAACTGTTTTCAAGCGAGAATGTCACCACTCCGTCATCTGGCGCCGTCCATGTCCACCACACGGAGTTTGTTCCAAGTTCCGAATACATGACCGTGCGTTCGTACACTGGGCTTTCGGGCTGGATTGTCGCGCCATAGTTGCTTCCCGTCGTCTCCCCCGACACGGCGTTCCCAAGCGGAAGTGCGTCTTCGATGTCGTCGTTCGGAGCGTCTGGCGGAACATATCCATATTGAGACACGGTAATCTCGGCTACGCTCGTGTGAGTCGCGCCGACGTCGTCCGGCGAAGTGACGATGATATGCCCGCTCCGATTTTCGCCTGTCGGATTCTGATCAACGCTGTAGATCAGTTCATGCACCCCCGAAGTTGTTATCCGGATCCAGTTCTTATCGGCTATCGCAGACCAAATCGCGGTGGAAGAGACGGAGATGTTGGTTGTTCCTCCCTCACCCGGGAACGACTGGGAAAGAGAAACTTCCAGATAGGGAGGACGCCATCCCTTCACGCCATCCGACATCCCGCGCTTCGTCGCATTCGTCGCCTCCACCCAATACCAGTATTCACGTCCAACAAGGGCATTGTAATCGGAGAAGGGGCTTGTTTCGCCCCGCCGGTAAGGTGTCGCCGGACGGCTCGCAGATTCCGAGCGGTAGATGTTGTACCCGTTCGCTCCGTTGACAGGGTCCCATGACACGCCAATGGCGGATTTGTCGGTCTGGCTCGCCCGGACGTTCGCCGGCGCATCAAGCGATTGCCTTCGCGCCACGGCCTTGATGCAGAAATTATATTGCCCGAAGCCACTCACGGACGTCAGGTCGTTCCATTGGGAATTGGCGTAATAAAGACTTTCTCCCGATGAGGCCGTAGCCGGAATGCTTTCATCGAAAGGCCCTTCTGCGCTGACATCGACCGCACTGCCAGACGGATCTTCAAGCGCAACTTCTACGGCAAACCGTTGTCCTGCCGTCAAGCGTACCGGCTCTGAAAGCGAAACCGTATGATATCCCGAAAATTCCTTTGTGCCAGATACCAGGCCGTGGTATGAGCCACTGTCAAGATCAAGACCAGAAAAACCAGTCAGAACCGCCGCCGTGTACGTGAGCCCTGGGGCTAACATATAGAAACTGACCGCCGTGACCTCGCAATCCTCCTCAGCCTCAAATATGTTGGCCATGTCAAACGCCGACATGCCGATTCCAACGGAAGTGCAATTTCCAAACTTGTCATGCTGGAAAAGGAACTCTTCATCGCCCGCAGCCTTGTAATCGACGATGACATTGACTCCACCCGTTCCATCCTGGCGACCAAGGCGACAGTCGTAATACGACACATAGTCGAATCCATTCATGCCTCTATCGACACCCCAGCTGTTCTTGATTATGAACGCCCCGGGACCGGGCGGCTGACGACCGCTCCTAAAGTTGTTCGCGCTGTAGCCGTCGTCCCATCCGATGATGCAAATGGCATGGTTACAGTCGTTTTCCGTATCAGGACAATAATAGGCTGCCTTGCTTTCGTTGTAATATTCGTCGTTGTCGTAATAAGCGGTCTGCACTGCACCATAGTTCATGATGGCAGCCTTGATCCTGTCGTTGTCCAGGGGCCCATCCCTGTACGGAAGCGTAATGTAATCCGTCAACCTGCGAACCGGACGTAGATTCTTGCGTGCGCTTGCATTGGGATAGGGGTCTTCGGACTCAAGTCCGGGGCCATCCCAGCGCGCCAGATAGGCGAGCGTGACCTGAGGCCATCCAAACGCGCCAAATTGGCGCGTCCCCCCACTCATCGTAACGACGTTGTTTTCAGAAAGATCAAGGGCTTCGTTTTCCTTTGCAAGAATGCGTGACTCGAAACTTCCAAGCACGGAGAAGGCCCAGCACGTGTTATATGGCAGTTGGTTCCTTACCGGCGTTACCCGACTGTAAAGATCGCTCGTCCTCAGATCGTACGAAGGCGGAAGCGACGACGAAGCCAACAGGCGAATCGACTTGCCCCTCGCCTGATTTCTCGCTTCATATCGCCGATACGCTTCTGCCAGCCTCTTGCCATCAATGCAATCCGGCGGCAGTTCGTCAAGCGCCTCCCCAGCCGCCCGCCGTGCACGCCATTGCGCATACCGCCCGTTCGAGGCGACACGAAGGACGACGTTGCTCGAACCAGACGCATTTGGCGCAACGCCATTCACGGGCGAAAGCAAAGACGCTTTTGACGACAATGCCAAGAACCCCACGACCACAACGGCCACCGCCACAATTCGATTCGTTTTTACCACCACCTTTGAACAGAAACGGCTCTTCATGGATTCTTACCTCATTTGCCGAAGATTGTCAATAGGACATCTGAACGTGCCTCCTCGCACGTCACGTGGTCGCGAGACAACGGCCTTGCCAATCAAGCCTTATTCGATGGGGTACGGCTTCGTTCCGATCTCAACCTTGATGAAGCCCAAATTGCCTTCCGGCTTCGTAACCCCGACTCTCGTGCCGTCGGACAGACCGGTCACAGGCGTGCCGGAAACCGGAAGGGTCGTCGAGGGCGTAAATCTGTAGTAGAGGCCAGCCGGAACCTCAACGGAGTCGGATGCGCCGGACAACACCTTGAGGGCTTCCTTGGAAACATCCTCCACAACATTCGTCTTGAGGCTTTCAAGGAAAACGTTGAAGAATCCCGGTTCGCCGACAGCAGCCTCAGCACCGATGTTGAAGAGTGCCTTATAGGCGGCGGCATCGCCACCATTCGGCGGAACAACCTCCACGGCTTCAATGGCCGCTTCTGCGGAAACGGCCGAAACCTTGGCAGTGGTGACGTTATCGGACGGATTGATCGTCGGAGAGACCGATTTCGCGCGCACATCCCACAGGCCGATCAGTTCCTGATAGACGGTCTCGTATCCTTCTGGGCAGAAGGCCGTCTGATCGCGGTCAAAATACGGACCGCTCATGTCGCTCGAGATCGCCACCGTGGCCGTACCCGTAGTGTTGGTGCACGAAATCGCCCCATAGACGTAAGTCTGGCCGCTGATAGTGACCGAAGCCGTACCCGTGCCGCCATTGGCGGATGCCAGGATTGCCGT
>Ga0310690_10009475_pt1 | contig 12211 bp, 6 predicted proteins | sample AusTroGonzalo_MG_2_FD_207661 | JGI IMG/M metagenome (GOLD analysis project Ga0310690, IMG submission 207661) | Bovine rumen microbial communities from tropical cattle in Woodstock, Queensland, Australia - Gonzalo_04 (v2) (version 2) | ecosystem: Host-associated > Mammals > Digestive system >...
TCACAGAACATTCTGAGTTTCTATCAGGGTGGTCTGATACTGGGTCAGAAGGATTATTATCTGGAGAACGACGAGGCTACAGTGAAGATTCGTGAGGCCTACAAGAAGCACATCGTCCGCATGTTCCAGCTGTTTGGCTTCAAGAAGGGCGTTGCTGAGAAGAAGATGAAGAACATCCTGAAGGTTGAGACAGCGCTGGCTAAGGTGTCTAAGTCGCGTACAGAACTGCGTGACCCCATTGCCAACTATAACAAGATGACCCTGAAGGAGTTGAAAACGATGTGTCCGAATCTGCAGATTGAGCGCCAGATGAATGCCAAGGGCATCAAGAGCCAATATATGCAGGAGGTGGTTGTTGGACAGGTAGAGTTTATGAAAGCCGCCGATAAGCTGTTTGGCACAATAACAGCCGATGAGTATCGCGACATGATGGAGTGGGGACAGATTGACGGAAGCACAGGCTATCTGAACGATGAGGTGCGTGCTGCTAACTTCGACTTCTACGGCAAGGTGTTCTCTGGTCGTAAGGAGGACCACCCCTTGTGGCGTCGTGCTACCAATCAGGTGCAGGGCGTGATGGGCGAGGCCCTGGGGCGCATCTATGTCAAGAAGTACTTCCCTGCATCGTCTAAGGAGCGCATGAAGACGCTCGTAGAGAACCTCCGCATCGCACTGGGTGAGCGCATTGCTGCACAGGACTGGATGGACGATTCGACGAAGGTCAACGCCTTGCTGAAGCTCAACACGTTCTATGTGAAGATTGGTTATCCCGACCGCTGGACAGACCTTGCCGACCTGAAGATTGATGCGAAAAAATCTTACTATGACAACATGCGTGAGTGCAGCCGCTTCTGGACTGCTTGGCGCATTGATCATACCGCCGGAAAACCCGTCGACAGAGATGACTGGCACATGACTCCTCAGACGGTTAACGCATACTATAACCCTACCACGAACGAAATTTGCTTTCCTGCTGGAATTCTGCAAGTTCCATTCTTTGATCCAACGGCTGACGATGCCTTTAACTACGGTGCTATCGGTGTCGTGATCGGTCATGAGATGACACACGGTTTTGACGACCAGGGACGTCGTTATGACAAGGATGGAAATATGCACGATTGGTGGAAGAATGAGGATGCAAAAAACTTTACAGAACGCACGGATAAATATGCCGACTTCTTCTCGAAGATTAAGGTGCTTCCTGACCTCAATGCCAACGGTCGCTTGACACTCGGTGAGAACCTTGCTGACCACGGAGGCCTGCAGGTTGCGTGGTATGCCTACAAGAATGCCACCAAGCGCGCTGCCCTTCCCGTTATCGACGGCCTTACCGCTGACCAGCGCTTCTTCTTGGCCTATGCTGGTGTATGGGCAGGTAACATTGTGGAGGCAGAGATTCGCAATCGCACCAAGAGTGACCCTCACTCATTGGGTCGCTGGCGTGTAAATGGCGCACTGCCACACATCGATGCTTGGTATGACGCTTTCGGAGTCAAAGAAGGCGACAAAATGTTTATTCCGAAGTCAGAACGTCTGCCTTTATGGTAGTGTTATAGACCAAAATCAGAAAAATGCCGTCGTAAATATAAATTTACGGCGGTTTTTTTTGTCCGTTAATTTTTTTTTGCTATCTTTGCAACTGACTATTTTAACTACAGCATTAACTACAACATGATGATTGACGAAAATAACCCCCAAACAGGTGATTTACAAACCACTGTAAGACCTCAGCAAATGCTCAACAGGACGATGGGACCACAGGAGTCCTACGCTCCTCAGCAGCCTTTTGCTCCGCGACAGACAATGCAACAGACACAGCAGCGTCAGGCTGCAGGTAAGAAATGCCCTTTCTGTGGAGCCATCAACGATGCTGAGGCAATGTTCTGTGCACAGTGTGGACAGCCCATTAGCAAGATGACGTGTCCGCATTGCAGTGCTGAGATTGACCCAGACGCAGACTTCTGTGAGGTCTGCCATCACTATATCAAGAAGGACGTCTGCTCCTATTGCGGAGCCCACCTGGAAGGCAACGAGGCCTACTGTCCGGAGTGTGGCAGTCCGCGAGGCGGCATGGTATGCCCTACGTGTCACACGCTGAACGACTTCGCTTTCTGTAAGAAGTGTGGTACGGCACTGACCAAGGAAGCCCGCATGCTGGTGAAGCAGCTGCATCTGAATCCTGACTACCAGCAGTTGCTGGAAATTGTCAGAGACTACTCTCAGCTGGAGAATGCACTGCCTTACAACTCGGAGCGTGACATCGTCAGAGAACAGGCTAATGCCAAGTTGCGCGAACGTGTGCTCTCGCTGTTGCAGAAAGACGAGGGTGTAGAGGTGCCCGTCATTCCCAAGGTAGAGTCGAAGCGTATGACCCGTGAGGAGCTGGAAGAGATGAAGGCGGTTAAGATTAAGATGCTGTCGACCATTCTCGACAAGCTGGCAGTGCCACCTACGACATCCCCTGTCCAGGCACGTAACTTCGCAATGGCCAGCAAGCCCGTAGGCGTACGTCTGGCATGGGTGTGCAACTACAAACACGCCATGCACAGCAGTCCTTGCGGATGCGCCAAGCCTCATATGGGTGGAAAATGGGTGATTTTAGGTAAGAATAGTACAGAAGAAATTAAAGACGACAAATAAACATGGATGTGACCAATCGACCGTCAGCCCCTGTCAATACAGAGGCCACCATCAGAGTGGGGACACCACAGCCTGCACAGTCAGGTGCTTCTGACATCACCGTCAGACCAGGTACTAAGATACAAGACACCAACGACGATGGCTTTCGCGATGGTGACTTCGTTCTGAAAGGAAGACTATATCATGGTGTGAAATGCCTGAGCGACAACTCAGGTGAGGCACAGGTATTCTTGGTAGAAGGCGACGAAGGCGAGCGCGTACTGAAAGTCTACTATCCCAACTTCACCATCAAGAAGGGCTTGATGCGCATCATCCAGAACTTCAATCTGGAGATGATCGTCAAGATTACCGACTATGGTAAGACCTATGTGGAGGGTAAGAACCGTGACTACGAGCTCATGGAGTATCTCCGTGGTGGTACGCTGGCTGACTACGACCTCAACAACGACTATAACCAGTTCCGCCGTATCGCATTGCAGTGTGCTGCAGCGTTGGCCTACTGTCATAACAACAACATCATCCACAAGGATATCAAGCCAGGCAACTACTTCTTCCGCGATGCTACGCACAAGGAGATTGTGCTGGGTGACTTCGGTATATCCAGTATCATGGAGGAAGAGGGACGTCTGCATAAGACCACGCAGGCCCGTACTCCTGTCTATGCTGCTCCTGAGATGTACAACGACGTCATCGATGGCGAGGTGGAGATTACGCCTGCTGCCGACTTCTACTCGTTGGGTATCACGCTGATGACGCTCTGGCTGGGTGAAAACCCGCTGAGTCAGAACGAGCGTGTCATGATGCGTAAGAAGAACGAGGGTCGTCTGCCACGTATCAATGAGCTGCCTGACCGTGTGAAGATGATTGTACAGGGTCTGACAGCCGTGAACCCTGCCAGCCGATGGAAGTATGACGAGGTGGAACGCTGGTTCCTGGGCGAGGATGTCCATGTGGATATCTCTTCACCATTGCTGAAATACCGTAGCTTCATTGTTGACCCAGAGCGCAACCTCGTAGCCGACAACGTCCACGAGCTCATTCCGCTGCTGATGGAAAACGAGCGCGTGGCTACCAGCTATCTCTATAATGGACGTATTCCTGGATGGCTGGAGCAGTGCGGTAACGTCAAGTTAAGCTCTGCCGTCAAGGATATCATCATGAACCGTTATCCTGCCGATCAGCGCGCTGGTCTGTGGGCTTCTGTCTATGTCATGGAGCCTACCTATCCTTACACTGACCTGCGAGGCAACAAGTGTGACGACATCCATAGCGTGGCTATCTCTATCCTTAGTTATATGGATGAGTATGCCATCACGCTGAGAAATCCTAACGATAACGTCTTCCTATATATAGAAGCACACACCAAGGCCGATGTCGCAAGACTGAGAAGCTATTTCTCTCCTGACAGCGGACTGACGCAGCGTGTAGCTATCCTGCGACTGGTTTACGAGATGGATCCTGATATTCCTTTCCTGGTGAAGTATCCGTCTGGCAACATACAGGATATCGTCCACTCCTTTGGCTATGAGAACTGCTCAGAAGACGAGTGGGTCAGCCTGAGCGATGGTCGCCTGTTGTCTTGGATGTACTGTCATGGTGACGTGATGGCGTGCGAAGCGCTGCGTATTATGACAGAAGGTCAGGAGCCTACGCGCTCTTTGGGCTATAAGGTGTTGTATAACCTCGATCGTGAGGCTGCCTACGACCTCCGTGATGCTGACAACCCCTACAAGGTGGGTGAGATTATGCGTGAGGAACTGAAGAGGTGGCAGGACTTGACACCCGAGGAGTTCGAAGAGCAGTTGGGTGAGTTCTCTGACCCCAACGGACGCTTCCATTATTTTGCTCAGTTGCATGGTTGGTATGAACAGCTGGCACAAGCCAAAGCTTGCTTCGACCTGAATAGCGAGGAGAACAAGGAGCGCTTGGGAGCCTACGACCTGCGTACGGCAGCCTACCGTTTCTGTCGCTTCCTGGGAGCTGTTCCTGTCTATGTATTGGAGGATGGTACGGAACTGACTGATGGTACCAATTTCGAGAAGCAGACGCGACGTCCCATCCTGTTGGGTGCTATGCGTCGTGGTGCCCTGAGCCAGTGGATGTCTGTCTTCTACCACGAAGACCCGAATAAGAATTTCGAAGAGCCCTACAGCTACGAGCATAGACTGGAAGAGTGGGCTTTGAGCTTGGGTGAGGTAGACCAGAACCAGATGTACTACAAGCGTCTTATCACTGCTAAGGAGGAAACGGCTCGCAAATACAAGAATGTTAAAAAGGAATATAGTAGGGCGAAGCAGAGAGAGCATCGCTGGCGCACCACATTCTACGGACTCTGTGGTCTGTGGATTGCTCTGTTGGTAATATTTGGTATTGACAATCGTGCAGACGTGATGGCTCATACCTCGCTGACTATCCTGTTGCCTGTGGGTGGCGTCTCTGCCATCATCGTGGGCTTGCGAGCATTCTTCAGAGGCTATGGCTTTGTGCTGAGTGCCCTGTGGGGTGTTCTTGGACTCTTGTCAGCAATGATTCCCATTGTCACGATGAAGTACGTCTTCAACCAGCATCCAGGCATGTTTATTCCTGCTATCATTATTCTTACACTCATCTATATGCTTATCTGTCATCTCACAGACTACCATCGCGATTCCAAGATGGAAAATCAGTTCATTGGCGAGGTGATGGAGGGCGACGTAAAGACGAGCCTCATGGAACCGTTGATATACACCTTCAAGCAGAAGTCCTTCAAGTTCAAGGGCTCTAAGTTCGCCCTGCTTGACGATGTCACCAATCAGGTACGCTCCATCAGTGGCGAGTCTGTGCTGCACTATCGTGTATGGGTAATGATGGTGGCTATGCTGTTGATAGAGATGATTCTCTTCAACCCCAAGCTGCTGAACTACAAGATTCCAGAAAAAGACAAGATCAGTCTTTCTCCAAATAAAGTCATTGAACAATTACAAAAGGACGTTGAATAAATATGGTTTGTCAGCATTGTCAAAAGGAAAATCGCTCGATAGCCAAGTTCTGTAAATGGTGTGGACACCCGCTGGTGTCACAGAACATTCTTGACCGACTGGTGGGTCTCGACAACGTAAAGCAACAGCTGAAGACCGTTGTAGACACCTATACCTATCTCCATTCGCGCAGGGACGTGGTGAATGTCCGTCTCAGTGTGAATACCATTATCATTGGTGAGACAGGTACGGGTAAGACCGCTCTGGCAGAGGTGATACGAGACTATTTCCATCAGCATAAGATCATACAGAAGCCCAAGTTGACGATGGTCGATGCCGTCGACTACCAGCGCTTTGTGGAAAAGTGGGAGGAGAACGTGAATGAGGCCAAAGGAGGCATCCTCTTCTTCGACAATGTCCAGAAGTTGCTGCCAGACCGCTATTCCAATCAGGTGAACCCGTTGGATAAGCTGTTTGTCGAGATGGACAAATGGGATGAAGACCCCATTGTCATTATGGCTGGTCTTCCCAAGGGCTTGGACGACTTCCTGGCTGCTAACCCTGCAGCACAGAACCGCTTCAAGTACACCTTCCGTCTGCCGACGCCAGGATATCAGGAGCTGTGTGACATCTGTAAGATGGAACTGCGTGCCAAGTATGGTCTCAACGCATTCTCGCCAGCGGCAGACAACAAACTGTTGCGCCTCTTCCAGTATCAGCTGAAGATCAAGGACGACACGTTTGGTTACGCACATCTCGCCATCAAGACGGCAGAGGACATCTTCACCTCGTTCATCAGTCGTGGCTCTATGGCTGTGCAGGTTGAAGACTATGATATTAAGGCCTATGTTCCTGAGGAGCGTAGCCTGGAGGACATCCTCAGCGACCTCGACCGCTATATCGGTATGGACGAAGTCAAGAAGGCTGTCAAGGAAATCGCCTTTACCGTACATAATAATATACAGCGCGCACAACGCGGACTGGGTGAACAGGAGAAGGTGGGCATCCATATCGTGCTGACAGGTAATCCTGGTACTGGTAAGACCACCATTGCCCGCAAGTTGGGTGAGATCCTGGAGTCCATAGGCTATTTGGACAGCGGACACGTTGTCGAGGTAGACCGCTCGAAGATGGTTAGTCCCTATCAGGGTGAGACGCCTAAGGTGGTGGACCGTCTGTGCGACAAGGCGATGGGAGGCATCCTGTTTGTCGACGAGGCCTACACGCTGGCTCCAGTGAGCAGTGGTGGCGACAAGGACCAGCAGGGCACACAGGCTTTGGAGCAGTTGATGAAACGTATGGAGGACGATCGCGGCAAGTTCGTGGTTATCGCAGCAGGTTATCGTCAGGAGATGGAGAACCTGTTCCGCATCAACCCAGGTGTGCGCAGTCGCTTCAGCTATTTCCTCAACATCGACGACTACAACCCAGACCAGCTGTTCCAGATCATGATGGTCTTCGCCAAGGAGAAGAAGTACCAGTTCACGCAGGAGGCTCAGGAGTTGACGCAGAAGATGATAACGGAGTTGTACAACTCGCGCGACAAGGACTTCGCCAACGGACGTACCATGCGCCAGCTCTTCGACAAGATCTGCGCCAAGCAGGCTGAACGCTTGCGCAATGTTGACATCACGACGCTCTCTAACGAGCAGCTCATGATGATTGACGTTAAGGATATTCCCTACAATGCTCCGCAGGCTGTCGACTACACCCAGTGTCTGTCCAAGCTCAACGGTATGGTGGGTCTGGCATCTGTCAAGAAGGAAATCCAGAATCTGGCAGCCTTCCTCAACCTGCAGATACGTCGTGGTGAGACCAATACGTTCCAGGGCAAGCACTACGTCTTTACGGGTAATCCTGGTACAGGTAAGACCACTGTTGCACGCATCATGGCCGACGTCTTCCGTTCGCTGGGCATCCTGTCGCGTGGCCAGCTGATAGAGGCCGACCGCTCTAAACTGGTGGCAGGCTTTGCTGGTCAGACAGCTATCAAGACCAATCAGCTCATCGACTCTGCAATGGGTGGCGTCCTCTTCATTGACGAGGCCTATACGCTGAAGTCCAACGATCAAGACTCGTTTGGTGCTGAGGCTATCGACACCCTGTTGAAGCGTTTGGAGGACGATCGTGGCAAGTTCATCTGTATCGTTGCCGGATATACTGACAACATGCACGACTTCATCGATTCGAACCCAGGTCTGAAGAGCCGCTTTACGCAGACCATCCATTTCGAAGACTATACCCCCGACGAGCTCACGCAGATATTCCTCAACCTCGCCAAAGGCAAGAACTTCACTGTCGACGAGGAGACCAAGGGTACTATCCATCGTCAGTTCGAACAGCTCTACCTGCGTCGCGACAAGAACTTCGGCAATGCTCGTGAGGCGCGCCGCATCTTCGACCAGGCTATCGAGAAGCAGAGCCAGCGCCTCATTACCATTATGGGTACGCGCGACTTCAAGGAAGAGGATATGTTCCGCATCACCTCTGCCGACCTCGCTATCGAGACTGCTGCCAAGGCACGTCCGCTCGACGAGGTACTCAACGAGCTCGACGAGTTCATCGGCATGCGCTCTGTGAAGAATATGATACGCCGTCTGGCCGTTCAGAGCATGTTCATGAAGCAGCGTGCCGCTATGGGTGCAGGCAGTGTTCAGCAGATGGCTATGAACTTCATCCTTACGGGTAATCCTGGTACAGGTAAGACCAGCGTGGCCCGCAAGATGGGTGAGGTGCTGCAGGCTATGGATATCCTGCCCACCAGTCGTGTCATCGAGGCCAGTCGTGCAACGCTTGTCGGTAAGTACATGGGTGAGACACCGAAGATTGTCAACAACATGTGCGACAAGGCCATGGGTGGTATCCTCTTTATCGATGAGGCCTACACGCTGTCGTCGGATAACGACATGTATGGCAAGGAGGCTATCGATACCCTGATGAAGCGTATGGAGGATGATCGTGGTAAGTTTGTGGTCGTCGCAGCAGGTTATAAGGACGAGATGGAGACCTTCCTGAACGTCAATCCTGGACTGGCCAGCCGCTTCACGCACAAGATGCATATCGACGACTATAACGAGGATGAACTGTTGGCAATCTATAAGAAGATGGCCGCCAAGGACAACTACAAGCTGTCGCCTGAGGCTGAGTTCAAGCTCATGGATCTCATCTGTCGTATCGTCATCAACAAGAACGAGTCGTTCGGCAATGCCCGTGAAATGCGTAACATGCTCGATGCCACCATCCAGCAGTTGTCTATGCGTGTGAGCAATCTGCCACCGGATGCCATTACGCAGGAGACCTATCAGTTGATAATGCCAGAAGATATTAAAGAAGAACTATGATAATTTGTCCAAGTTGCAGAGAAGAGATAGAGGAGTACTCGCACTTTTGTGATCAGTGTGGACAGGAATTAGTATACTGTAGCAATTGTGGTAGAGTAGGCATGGGGCGTCGCTGTACGCAGTGTGGCGGTCTGATGACCAGTGCCGAGGAGGCTCAGCAGAAAATGCAGGTCTCGCGGCAGGTGTCTGTTTCAGTACGCGCCAACGATCTTGCTATATCTATTGTGAACGAACTTCAGCAATCTCAGCGAAAGCCTGAAGGCCACGATATGCCAGTGATGAGTGGTATACCTACTCTGACACTCTATAATCCCACGCTCGACATCCGTATGGTGGGTGTCAATGGTGCGGTGATAGGTCGTAAGCAAGGACCTTATTCGTCGTTGTTTGTGGATAATATGTATATCTCCGGATTGCATGCCCAGTTGATATATAAGCCCGATACAGGGTGGTGCATCATTGACAAGCACTCCTCGAACGGTACGAAGCTGAACCAGCGTGACTTGTTGCCTGATGTGCCGATGTCATTGAAGTCAGGCGATATTGTGACGCTGGCCAATATCAATTTACAGGTTAGTATTAGTTAATTAAGAAAAGCATAGATGAACAAGATTGTATTGACTGCCGCCAGTCGTGTCGGCAATGTTAGAAGTAATAATGAGGATATGATATTGGCTTTTGACAAGTATGTCAGGAGCGATATTCATCAGACTGTATTGGCACCCGATAATCTGGATCGTTTCGTCGTGGCTGTGGCTGACGGCATGGGTGGCCATAATGCTGGCGAGGTAGCCAGTGAGATGGTTATGCAGAACCTGAAGTTCTATGTCAACGACCTGCCTAAGGGAATGACTTCTGGTGAACTGGAGGAGGTTATGAACGAATGGCTGCTGTCCATCCACCAGACAGTCAATTTACGTGGACGTTCCAACAAGACGATGTCGGAAATGGGTACTACGCTGGTGGCCCTGCTGTTTTACGGCAATCGCTATTTCTGGATGAACTGTGGCGACAGCCGTCTCTATCGTCTGCGCGATGGACAGCTGAAGCAGCTCACTACCGACCACTCGCTCGTCAATGAGGATGGAGAGAAGAAGCACTCTAATTATATCACCAACTGCATCGGTGCAGGATGCGATGAGGTCTATATGGACATGATTGAGTTTACGTCCGATTTCCATACTGGCGATGTTTATGTGCTCTGTTCAGACGGCCTGAACGATATGGTGCCTGATATTATCATTGAGAGGATGCTGAACGAAGGTGCTGATGCCAACGACCTCTGTGAGGAGGCTATCGCTGCTGGTGGCTTTGACAACGTCTCCGTCTGCGTACTTCGCGTAGTAGACCAATTGTAAAATCGTCCAATAGTAAATCGTCAAATTGTCAAATACATAGATGCCCTTAAGATTACCAGATAGATTACCGGCCATAGAACTGCTGAAGCACGAGAACATCTTCGTCATGGACGACTCGCGTGCTCACATGCAGGATATCCGCCCGCTGAAGATTGCCATCCTCAACCTCATGCCGCTGAAGATTACGACAGAGACGGACCTGATACGCCTCCTGTCCAACACACCCTTGCAGCTGGAGGTGAGCTTCATGAAGCTGAAGAGTCATACACCCAAGAATACGCCCATCGAACACATGATGATGTTCTATCGCGACTTCGAGCAGATGCGCCATGAGAAGTACGACGGAATGATTATCACAGGTGCTCCCGTCGAGCAGCTGGAGTACGAAGACGTCAGCTACTGGGCAGAAGTCTCCGACATCTTCGCATGGGCGCGCACGCACGTGACGAGTACCTTATATATATGTTGGGCTGCTCAGGCAGGATTGTACTACCACTATGGCATTCCCAAATATCCGCTGCCCAAGAAGATGTTCGGCATCTTCCCGCAGTATACGCTCAATCCGCAGTTGCCCATCTTCCGTGGTTTCGACGACGTATTCCAGATGCCTCACAGCCGCCATACAGAGCTGCATCGTGAGGATATCCTCGCCAATCCCGACCTCGAGCTCATTGCTGAGTCGCCCGAGTGTGGCGTCAGCATCGTCATGGCGCGTGGTGGTCGCGAGTTCTTCATCACGGGACATTTGGAGTATGCGCCAGACACCCTCGACAAGGAGTATCGTCGCGACAAGGATACGCGCGATGATGTCGACATGCCCATCAACTACTATAAGAACGACGACCCCTCACAAGGTCCGAAGGTAACGTGGCGTGCACATGCTAACTTGCTGTATAGCAACTGGATCAACTACTACGTCTATCAGGAGACACCATACGATATTAATGCAATCACTTGAACTACTGGCACCTGCCAAGAATCTGGAGTGTGGCATCGCGGCCATTGACCACGGTGCTGATGCCGTCTATATTGGTGCCCAGAAGTTTGGCGCCCGTGTGGCGGCAGGCAACAGCGTTGACGACATCCGTCAGCTCTGCCAGTATGCCCACCAGTTCGCTGCCAAGGTGTACGTTACTGTCAACACCATCATCTATGATGATGAGCTGAAGGCAACGCGTCAATTGCTTGACGAACTCTCTGCCGCTGGCGTCGATGCCATCCTTGTGCAGGATATGGCCGTGCTGAAGATGTTGCGGAACGGGGACTGTCCCCATGTGAGTAGCGTAGCGGATTACAGGGGGACTGTCCCCCAGTTGCACGCCAGTACCCAGACAGACAACCGCACCGTAGAGAAAGTCCGCTGGTTGGCAGGTCTTGGTTTCAAGAGGGTAGTGCTGGCTCGTGAGCTGTCTGTCGAGGAGATTGCCGAGATTCACGCGCAAGTGCCTGATGTAGAACTCGAGGTCTTCGTTCACGGCGCCCTCTGTGTCAGCTATAGTGGTCAGTGCTATGCCTCGCAGCATTGCTTCGGCCGTTCTGCCAATCGTGGTGCCTGTGCACAGGTCTGTCGCATGAAGTTTGATCTCCTCGATGCCGATGGTCGTGAGTTGGAACACCAGCGTTACCTCTTGTCGCTCAAGGACTTAAACCAGTCTGCCCATCTGGAGGAACTCATCGAGGCTGGTGCCGTCTCGTTTAAGATTGAGGGACGCCTGAAGGATGCTAGCTATGTGAAGAACGTCGTGGCTGCCTATAGCCAGCGTCTCGACAGCATCATTGCCAAACATTCTGACAAATACTGTCGCGCCTCCAAAGGCCATTGCACCTATACGTTTACGCCCAACCTCAAGAAAACGTTCAATCGCGGCTTCACCACCTATTTCCTGCATGGTCGACAGCCAGATATCTTCTCGCC
>Ga0310690_10009477_pt1 | contig 12210 bp, 20 predicted proteins | sample AusTroGonzalo_MG_2_FD_207661 | JGI IMG/M metagenome (GOLD analysis project Ga0310690, IMG submission 207661) | Bovine rumen microbial communities from tropical cattle in Woodstock, Queensland, Australia - Gonzalo_04 (v2) (version 2) | ecosystem: Host-associated > Mammals > Digestive system >...
TTTCGATTTCCTTTTCGTAAGATGAAATATCAGGTAGTTTTTCATTCATATCCAAATATATAGCAGCATCTTTCACAGTTTTTGTTTCGCATCGATCTTCAAATGCTATTGGCTCTCCACTAAACAACGTTTTAAACACGCACGGCCTCATAAATGCTTTCCCAGTTACAGTCCATGGATGCGAATTCTTTTTAAAATGCTTTTTATTATCCGATGGCACATATCCATATCTTTTTTCGCATTCGCTCTCACTCATATAGGCCGCGACATATTGTGCATCGTCGATAAGGCATATTCGTTCGTAAGTAGCCTCATGCTCCATCTCGTACCCATATTTTCTTGCAAACCCCTGTATAAACTCTATTATTTCAGGAGTGGCTTCTGGAACCTTGCAACTATCGGTCTTATTATGGATTACATGAAAACCTCGATTCTCTATTTCATCGAATAGCGTCTTCATAAATAACGCGCCGCGCAATGCAATTATATTGTTTTGATCTCTTGAATCTCTTGCCGGATTTGGGAAAGTTGCAAAACTAACTCCAAAAAAACTATTAAGAGGCAGCTTTAATGCGGCACTTAACTCTCCCGCTGCATCTGGATTAACCAAATATTTCTTAAGTTTGCCATCAAATAATTTTCCGGCAGAATCAAAATCTCCATGCTTAATATATACTCTTGCTTGCCTTAAATCAGCATATCTTTGAGTATATTTTCCAAGCTTATTTAAAGCTATAATCGAGGTTGGATGCATGGATGCGATATCGAGAAGCGCAACGTTTGTATATATTCCAGGATCAGAATATACCCATCCGCCCTTTCCAACATCAACACCGCGAAATATATTATGCATCTTGCCATCTTCTAATTTTTTGAACTCATATCCTGGGAATGAATTTATATAGTCCATTTACTCACCTTCTTTAAATCTCCAGCCATGCGTATGTTCTAAATGACCATTTACAACGCTACTTATTCCACAATTTGGAATTCCAATCTCTCTAGCAGCATCCTTTCTACTTTCAAAATATAAAACTTCTCCATTTGGTCCATATGCTATAATCGGCTTATAGCTTCGATTTCTCATCCATCTTTTGTCAGACATCCTTTCTTCAATGTCTTCTTCAAAGCATAAATGAAAACCATTTGCATGAGAAGAACGTCCTTTACAACACAATGTAACCTGACTTTTATTTATTCCCAATTCTCTAGCAGCGTCAGCGCCGGTTCGATATATTCTATCGGTTTCAAAACAATAAACTGCTTTACGATAATCATGATCGTTTCTTACACAATCTGCTCTATTGTCCTTATATGTTCCCCATGCCAAATTGTCTAAACTGTTATTAGACGGATCGTCGTCCAAATGCCTCACAATTGTATAATCATTCGGATTTGGAATAAATGCTTCTGCAACAAGCCTATGCACTAATACTTTTTTTCTTGTCTTCCATTTATCAGAAAGCTGAACATACTCATGTCCGTGTTGATTCTTCCATGTTTTCAAAATGATAGGGCGTTCATTCATTAAACTTATAACATTGCCCTGATCAGTTATAAAATATCCAGGATAGCCCATTATTCTGGAATATCGAATACCCCAATCACTAAAATAATCCTCATTCAAAAGTTTATCAATGGGAACGTCCAAAAAATTATCATCATAAAATCTACTCATCCCTATCTCCCTTCAAACTGTTCTCCGGTTGCAAGATCCGTATAAACCAACGTTGGCTGCCTATCCTTCCCAAATACAATCTTCAATGTCAAACTGTTTGTTGTATCGTTCATCTTCCCTCCGGCAAGATCGGCCAGTATCTTTCGCGCCTTCCAATCCTCTTGTCTAGCCTCGAAGACTGCTTCAGTAGCTAAAACATCGTTCTTGCAATATTCAATAATATCATTCCAAAGTCTATGCGGCGCAGGTTCGTCCCATGGTATACCCATTTCTACATGACTGATTCCGAGCTCTATTTCCCATTTTTTCAAACTCTGTTTCTTACTTGCGAAATCATACACATCGCTGTAAGACAAATCATATGCTTCTGGAAATTTAGCATTCTTGGCCTTTTCCACTATTAATCTTTTGCTCAAATCATAGAGCCTTGAATTACTATATCCCAAATATCTAGCATAAACCATATGATTGTCATAATCCCTATTATTAAACCCAACGAGCTTCATCTTCATAAAATCTTCTACATCAACGGGTTTTGGATTTACCATTGCAACGACATCATGCCCTTCCCCTCTCATCTTCCAGCATATAAGAAACAGACCCTCGTTTTCCTTTCCGTCAGAATCTATTCCAGGAGGATACATTTCTATGTCGAAGAAAACAATATCACTATCATCATCACTATCTGTTCTCTTTTCATTTCTCTCTCTTATCTTTTCTTCTACATCCTCGCTCCTGAACTTCATCTCGTTAACTTTCTTGACGCAGTAATCGCTCTGATGTGTGCTCCCCATGGCGAAAACCAGAATATCATGCTGCAGATCGCTCACATCATACGTCATTCCGCTGTTCTGTGCATCCTCAAGCGCTTTTGCTATCAGATCGATCTCCGGCCTCGTCGCTCCATGAACGCCCTTCCTCAAACTCTTCTTGATCAGATTCCTTAAATGCATTTCATCTTTAAGTACCGAAACATCAATCATCTTCTCCTCCTTCAGCGGCAGAGTGCCCTCCGCAAGATGAGCAATCGGAATATCATTGCACTTGCTCACTCGCCTCCTAAGCGCCGCCTTACCTCTAAACACTTTGATCTCGATTCCATCGCCGTATACCGACGCAAGCTTCGAAACGTCTCCATCATAAATATAATAGAGATGAATGCCGCATCCGCCCTTGCTGAACTCCGTATAAGTCGCCGGCCACTTGCTCGCCGCCTCCAGATTCAGAAGCATGTCCTTTTCGCCCTTCTCATTGCGAATATCAAAGTCCACGCAGATCAGCTGCCTGTCATACTTCTGGCACATCACGTAATGCACCCGACCGGTATCCAGGTCCCTTAAACGAGTCTCCACGTTTCCCCAGATCTCAAAGGGCGAACCGTCATCCTTCGCATACTGTGCCGGACAATCCGCGAGAATATCATCCAGCAGACTCTTCGTACAATCCAGCACCAGCGGAAGTGGCTTCTCTTCTTTCTTCAGAACAGGGGGCGACATCTTTTCTTTTAGAAATCCGGTATACCAGCTTCTAACCTGTTTTCCATCTATTCTCGCCAGTTGCTGAAATTCTTTAAAATAATTCTTAAGCTCTTCCCTGAATTTATACATTGGAAGCTTGAACTCAACAAGTCCCTCGTCGCAATACTCCTTGTACATGGAGTACGCCTGCTTAAGACTCATGCCGTCCTTCTGCTCTTCAAAAACATCAATATTGGCATCCACGAAATTGTAAAAGACGTCCGTCTTCATAATCATCTGCTGAGGAATATAAGTCTTATAATAATTCCTTCCAAGTTCTCTATATACCTCGAGACAATGATTTGCGATAGCGCCAAGCTCAAATTCAATCTGGCTCATAAGCTTATCGTACTCTTTAGAAGAGAATGTATTTCCGGAAGGATTAATATCAATAAGTCGCCTTATGATTCCGCTCTTTCCGTCCGTGATCTTAACCGTATGGTTCGAACCGACAAACAGAAAGCAGTTCATCGTGGCGTTGTACCTGGCCTTACCCTTCTCGTTGATGACAACTTCCTCATGACTGACAATCTTGTTCAAACGCGTATTGTTCTGTATCTTGCTGAGATTTCCATCCGGGTCTACTGCGACCAGTGGATTCGTCTTGAATATCTCCATGGAAAACTGATCGCTGGTCATCCCAAGGCTCTCGGCATCGAATGTTACACAATATCCCTGAAAGAGCTTCTTTATAACCTTTATGATCGTACCCTTGCCCTTTCCGGGATCGCCATAGAACACGAAGAACTTTTCGATCTTCCGGTTGTCGCCGGCAACGATTGCTCCGATGGCCCATTCAATCTTCTCGCGTTCGCTCTCATCATACAGCGTTCCAACAAGCTTGTCCCACGCCGGACACTCTCCTGCTTCAAGAGAATATCCAAGGCGCTTGCTGACGTAATCACTCTTCTTTACCTTGCTGTTCAGGAAAGTGATCTTGTTGTCAAGCTGGACCTCTGAATCCGGAAAGCGTCTTACATACTGAGTAAAGGAATTCCACATTCCAGAAGAATTGCTCTTCATCGTCTTTATGTTCAAAAATCCATTGTAATTACTTTGTTCCTTTATCTCTTCAACGCGTTTCCATAGCGCTTCATCTACAAGTCTCTGAACATCATTCTCAGAAGTGGACCAAAGTCCTTTCTCTTCGTCCCAGATCGCATAGAAGCTTTTACCTCGACAAAGAAGATCCTCTACCTTGCCTGTTTGAAAGTCAGGAAATATCTCGAGTTCTCCTCGTTTGCTCCTTTCGACAATTTTGAAAAAATCCATTGAGACGTATGCTCCCTTCTCGAGTTAGTCTGCCCCTCCTTAGGAGCACAAAATTCTTGCTGTTACAAATTACAAAAATTTTTTTCTTTTATTTATATATAAAAATTAATTTCTTATATGAATAAGGATTTAAAAATGTAAAAGTGTAACAAAAATCCCCAAACCCCTTGTGCCACAGGCGTTTTGGGGCGTGCAAATCCGTTTCAAAAACGTAACAATGTTACACTTTTTTGTAACACTTTTGGAAAATTAACTAATTTTTTCCTCCTCAATTTCCTTCACCGCGTATTTTTGTTTCATTTTTGTATCAATAATGAAACCTCTGATCGAGCAAAACACACCCGCCAAAACGCACAAAACGGCCATCACATTGATCACTACGCCGCACCAATAGAAATATCCAAGCAGGAACATTACGTCTCATCTCCTTCTTCATCGGTCATCTCAAGACCCATTTCGAGCATCCTCTCCTGAAGCTCCTGAATATCTTCCTCAAGGCTTTTTACAATCAACCCCTGACACACTACGGCCACCAGCAAAGCCGCAACCGCCACCATTATTACCAGCCAGGGATCCTCAAAACACAGCTTCCCAACATACGCCAAATACTCAACAATATGCTTAATCAATGATCACGCCCTCCTCTTTTGCAAGAATATCTTTAACTTCATTTTCTTCTCCAACGCTTAGTCTCCGACATTTCTTCTTATAAATCTCCATAGCACGCTTCCTGTACTCGACCGGGACCTCGAACATGGTTATGAGTTGTCCTCCTGCTCCGAACACATACACGTATCCGCAGTATACTTTCAACACTCTGTAACAGCTCCTGGAATGGAACTTCTTGTCCAAATATCTTCGAAGACCGCCACTCACCTCTGTCCTGTCCACACCATGCTCGAATGCCCTCTCCGCGTTTTTTTCAGCTGTACTCCGCTTAATATTCGTGCGCTCACTAAACCGCGCTTTCGCGTGCTCTGTCAAAGTCACACATGACACACTCAACCCTCCCATAAGCTCTCAAATCGATTCCCATCTTGTCGTACTTCTCAAGAACTTTCGTAACCCGCCTCCCGCAACATTTATACGGTCTCCCGTAAATATCACTGGGCAGGTAAAGCTCCTCTTTCGCATACTTGTAAAACATGTCCGTCGTCAAAGGGCAGCTCTCGATCTCATCGCAAATATCAGTCGGTTTAATCGCTTTGACCTTGCCGCATTTCTTGCAACGATAGATAAACCAAGAGCCGCCCGCCTCTTTATCCAGTCCCCTGTATTCCCACTCATGCCTGCAAAATATCTGTCTAAGAGTCATTCCAAACCCCTCCTCCCAAGAGTTTATCCTTCTCCGTGTTCGTATAGATAAGCCGACATTTGATACCATATCTCCACATTTCTCTGATCCTTTTCCGCATGCTTAAGGGGAAATATCCCTCCTGTTCCATCGTAGTCGTATTCCCGATTCACAAACTCGTCAATAATCTGTTCCACGTAAGTCGTCCCGTCCAAATCTACGTAAGAATCGTCGTCATACGCTGTCAAACCCAAATTATCCATCATCTCCCAGAACCAATAGGCGGTCCTGTCGCTTCCAACAGAATTCTCATCGTAAGCTCCTGTCGTTTCAAAGTCCATTCTCTGTGCCAAAGCCACCATCATCTCAAAAACCGTACATTCGCCCTCGATATCATCCCTCTGGTTGTACCACTCATTCTCAATAAACTGATCCCTGAGATCCAGGCCGTCCAGCGCCCGGTTCTCATCCCTCTCGATAAGCGGCACAAATATCATCCTGTGCAAGTCCTTAGCCACCAACTTCCAACTCGCGCTCTCCTGTTCGATATGAACCATGTCGCATAGCCACTGGAAGTATTCATAGTTCAATTCATCATGTCTCCTGGTCATTCAGTAGTTCACCTCCTTTGCTCAAGAATATAAAAAAAGAAAGAGAGTGACCCAAATGATCACTCTTTACTCGATAAGCACTCGTCTATGTACTGACGTTGTTCTTCCCAATCGTCTATACGTGCGAGTTCTTCAAAGTTGAGAACCTTTTTGCCACTCTTCTTTTTCGGTAGTGTGAGTTTGTCGATTTCTTCAACACTGCTTTCCGCTAGTTTTTTCATGACTTCGAATTCGTCCTTGTCGTTACAAACTTGCATCCGCATAACTGAGTAATACAACGTCATAAAATCATGTATTACAATTCCTCTTATTGCGGATGGAAGCTCATAAATGGAATAGAACCTCCAGTTCATGAGATAAATTACATCTCCAGCAGTCTTAATAACCATTAATCCTTCACTCCTTTCACAATAAAAGAAGTTTCAATCGCGAATAGTTAAACAGCTTTAAATTTCTTGTCCATCATTTTATATTTCTCATAATTCGCTTTGCACACGTACTCATTTGCGCAGTGGTAATGACGTATTTTCATATCGTAAACCCAATAATTGTATTTTTCTTCAATCTCAAAATTCGGACAGTCCGTCCCGCAGAAAGGACAAACTTTGTCAAATTCAACAGCAAAAGTCGAACTCTTTGTCGTCTCTTCCATAATTATCCCTCCAATCCTAAAAACGACCTCTCAGAACGCTCTCAGAGCCCCGTAAAGGCCCCTCTGAGCCGTTTTACCTATCCGGACGATGCGTCCCTACCCTAAAATTACAAACGCTTATAGAGCCATTACAGTTCGTTATGTTAAGCGCCTATTAACTCGAAAAATCGCTCGAAATTATCATCAAACGAGCCTGAGATCGTGATTCGCTCTCCGCTTGTCAGATAAACAATGGTCCTGTCGCCGTAAAACTTGTCCGGTTCCATCGTGCATATGTTACTGGTGTTTACGGCTATCTTCCTAATGTTGTCGTTGCTGTAATACTCGTCCACTTTAACAAGAGCCATAATATCCCTCCTTACCTTTCAATACAGTGTCCACCACAGATCGAAATTCTTCTTATGCAGGTTCCCTCCGAGAATATCAGTCTCGTTCCTCCTGAACTTCCGATTCGAGTGTCTTCTCCACCATTTCTTGTTGTTCCCATGATTCGTCGAATACGGATAAGCCCTCAGCAAATATCCACCACGCTTGTCGTTGTGATACACCGGACCGATAAAGAAACTACTGGTCCCTCCCATCAGCTTTTTCAGTCTCCGCTTCTCCTCCATCTTCGACGCCCAACTCATGAACATCATACTCCTTCATGTATTTTTCGAGATTGTCGTTTGCTGTCTTTTCGCCATATAAGAGTGAATCCATCAAATAGTTGCAAAAAAATTTATACCGTTCTTTTGCTTCTTCATCGTTTTCAATTATCTCCTTGACTTCTTTAAGTCTTTCATACTCCTTCTCCATCTCCCTGTTCCGCTCTTCAATCTCCTCATCCTCAACGAACCGGTCGCACTTCCCGATACATCCCACATCCGTCATGTCAAGTTCTCCATTCTGATCCTCATCGCATAAGAACATATAAGGACCGCTTGTGTAGTCATAGAACAAGTCGTTGCAATGCTTGCAAAACGCACAGCTCTTGTCCGGACACCATACAGAAAATCCAGGCTCCAGACAATACAATCTCTGAGTCAACATCGTTCCATCTTTAAGAATCTTCGTCCTATACTGCTCATCCAAGAATATCAACCCTCTCTTATCCACGGAGTTATTTTTCGCTGCTCTTCTGAAGGAAGTTCTGTCCAACACCGCCATGTTTCACCGTAGATATACTTCCCATCATTGAGCCACTCCTGTATTTCATTTGGCGAAATAGTCTGCGGAGAAATTCCATACTTGAATTCACACACCGAGGATCTTGTTATACACTTTGCCTCTTCCAGACTCATTACTCGTGCTGGTTTTTCTTTTCGCTTTATCGCATTTGAAAGGCTTATACTGTCTAAATAGACCCGCGTATTCTTTTGTTCCGGCAATAAGATCGTGTAGCAATCTCCACTTTCAGATGCCGAATATTCTTTGATTATTCCGCGAAGCGTGACTTCTATCTCATCTCCGATATTAAAAAGTGTAAACATGTGTTTATACCACCTCCGAAAAAATATCAAACCTCCTTACTCAACTTGTACAACAGAAATAGGTTCAACGTTAGGGTTACAAGGATCTCCAGGATACCATTCGTCGTTTATTGTTACGGTTTCAATCTCTTCATTCATATAAACAACTTTGTAATTCATCGGCATCCAGTTTAAAATCGCGATCAATTGAGATACAGTCATTTTTTCACATCCTCAAAAAAAAAGAACTCATGTTATATGAGCTCTTTCGTAAGAAACATGTTTGCGTCGTATTCTTTGATTATGCATTCATACGTCATCAGTGGCATTTGTATAGTATATACGGTTACTCCGTCTTCCTCAGTTTTTGAGTAACACGACCAGCGCTCCATTTCTTTCTTAGCACTCTCGAAGTCATCAAATATCCCGACGAGATAGTCTCCGCTATCACCGTACACGTCATATGCCAATATTACATACCTCTTCATAAGAACCCCTCCTCTCATATTCCTATAAGAAAGCATGTAATTATCGCGAAAAAAATATCAGGCCCTGTTAATAGAGCCTGATCTCAACCATGAAATCCTCAAAAGGCGTCAACTTAATTCCCAACGCCTCCTTGATTCGTCCTCTTAAATTCCAGTATCCAATCCAAATCCTGTTGAACATTCTAATCGCCTCCTTTTGTAAGATTTCTTCTCATAAGAAGGCATGTGTATGTCGCGAAGAAGCTTCTCTAAAAATATCCTTGTGCCTACTCTCGGCGGGTGCCCATTGTCCCAAATCATCGTTCCTGGCCCTCACAACCCAGCTGGCCCCTTAACTTTCTAGCAAATGATGAAATTTCAACACAAGAATATAAAACCTGAAGCTTCATAAGGTTTTTGACGGAAAGGAGTCGGCCGAAGTCCGGAATCGAACCGAGATACGAGAGCGACTCGTAGTCACCAGAACCTTCGGCAAAATATAAATAGCCATCCTTTGATATGCCTGTTACTGCAACCAGTACATACAGGATGGCGGCTATGGGATGAACGTAAGCAGCAACAAAAACCCATACGCCTTGGCTTATAGCCGGTGGTGCGGGAGATGGGATTCGAACCCACACGCCATTTAGACATCGGAGCTTAAATCCGGTGCGTCTACCAGTTACGCCACTCCCGCAGATCGCCCCGTATACACGGAGCTCGGTTCGCTTACGCTCACCACATCTCACTTCGTTCGATATGAAATATAAAGGAGCTGTTATGCCCCTTTACTCAATTCCAGTTCTCTCCTTTATGATTTGTCTAAGATTTTCCATTTCTCTCCGGTCCTCGCCCAGCTGTTCCTCGATAGTCTCGTCAAAATCCTCGACCGCAGTCATCCCTTCGATGAACAAAACCAACTCGCGGCTCCATCTTCTCTTTCCATTAGCCTCACTATAACCGGTACAGCCATAGGAAAGATTAATCAAGAACCATTGAACGGCTTCGCACATGTCGTCGGCAAAGATGCAGTCCATCAGCTTATGCGCTTCCTCTGGAACCAATCCATCGTATGCAAGAACCATCTGATCAACATATTCTTTCTTAAAAATCATACTCTTCATTTGAGAGCACCTCCTTCAAGAATATCCATGTTTTCCTTGCGAGAGCCCCTCATCAAATCAACGATTTCTCCAGTGCCATACCATTCCGTATAAGCATTTTCATCGCTTCGAACAATTCCTTATCCGAATTGGAACATCCGCGCTCCAGATAGTCCTTTTCACCATCCGGAATGTTGACGCCTTCCTCAACGCACACGTTTAAAAATGCTCGCTTTCCTATGTCTTTGATCTCTTCGATCCTATAGGCTTTTGTAATCTTTGATCCTTCTTTATCTACGAGATACATGGTCAACATTATTACCAACTCCTCCTTCAAATATCCATAAAAAGAGTATGCCGCCATCATTTGACAGCAGCATACCTCTCCCCGTTCAGAACCTCCAGCATCGCGTCGTAAGGCGTAATATCCAGGTCTTTCATCTGCATAACAGCCTCGAAGACCCTCGGGCTCGACCCTGAAGCCAGCATAGTTCCCGGCACGTCCGAGCGCGTATGGAAGTGGTTGTCCCGGCTCTCCACATTCCAATAGATTACCTGCGGAACCTGGTATCCGTGCCTGGCATACATCTGCTTCAGCTCATCGATGTGGAGAATATCAGTTAGGTCCCTGACTTTACTGCGATGAACGATAAAACCATAGCGAGGATCTATTTCTCGATAATAACACCGAGTTGCCGCATCTATCTCCATATCCGAGATGATGATAAGGCGCGTCGGCATATCTTTCTGAGGTACGTTATTGCGAACCGCGAAGTTCAGAATCGCCTCGCATGCCCTGTTCAGATCCGTAGAACCTCCCCACGGAGCGTTAAACACGTCTCTGAGATTATCATGGAAGCTCTTCGCATCGCTCAGAACCGCAAACCTCGGCTGGCTCTCAAAGGTCATGAACAGATTGTGGAAAGCCCCGGTGTTCTTCTGGGCAAAGTACATGCCAAGACCCGTCGAGACTTCAATCGGCCTGCCATACATGGAACCCGAAACGTCCACCATGCACAGAACGTTCTCATCAGACTGAATATAACCCGGCAGGTTCTTCCACATCGCCTCGATGGTCGGATCCTCAGGTTTCCTGACAGAACCAAGCCCATCGCTATAACAGTGAACCAAATCCTGAGGTGTATTCATCGCCACGTTGATCTTCTTCTCGCCCTTCCTTACAGCATCGATGTATGCCTTGTAGCGCTCCTCATCATGCCTGCGGAAAGCCTCGCGATAGATCATACCGGCACGAGACGGAATCTTGTCGTAATCTATTCTGTTCCATTCGTTGCTCGACATCTTGCTTTCTACAATCCTGATGGCATCCCGCAGCTGCTTCAAGATTTTGCGGTATTCTTTTTCACTGAGATCGAGATGCTTCCTAGTCAAATATCCAAGCACCTTGGTCTCTTTAGAGGAAGCGTTGCAGCTCTTGAGCCACTTTGCGAGCAGAGATACAGGGCGTCCTTCGTGCAGAGCAACATCATCTTTCATGAATTGCAAACGAATCGTTTCAAACACTTCATCTTCAAGAGGTGTGTCAACGAGCGCGTACAGATCGTCCCATCGTCCATATTCAGGAAACAGCTCGAGATTGTTAATGAGAATATCAGGATACTTCTGAGCCGCGTGTTTTACCATCGTCCTGAACACTTCACGCTCGCCGGTACCTCCGCGGCAGTCCCTGGCATAGAACATAATCTTGGTGGCCAGCAGCTGGTCTTCCTTCATCGCCGCATCCAGCAACTTACAGATCCGATCCTTGTCCTGTCCCCTAAGAGCGCCAACCTGGCCATACAGGTCCAGAAGCGCAGACCCGGTTGTGCTTGCAGCAGGATGTCCATTCTCTGTTACGGTCATGTTGGCAACGGTCCTGGCGCTGTTCGCAAAAACGTTATTCATCATAGTAAGGCCCTCCTTAATTCTAGTCGATAATATAAATGCGTTTAATTAATGCTGTTCTCGGCTAACTCCTCTTACTCCATCCGAATCACGATGTAAGTCTTGTCTGCGTCAACATACCCGAACTGATTGTCATAGCGTATCCTGAACCACTTTCCGTCCTCGCTTGATTCAACAAAAGCATACATTTCTCCAACGTCCATCTTACCTATACGAGTCGCAAACAGCTTAAACAGACCATGAGGAATATCTTTCCAAAC
>Ga0310690_10009480_pt1 | contig 12206 bp, 8 predicted proteins | sample AusTroGonzalo_MG_2_FD_207661 | JGI IMG/M metagenome (GOLD analysis project Ga0310690, IMG submission 207661) | Bovine rumen microbial communities from tropical cattle in Woodstock, Queensland, Australia - Gonzalo_04 (v2) (version 2) | ecosystem: Host-associated > Mammals > Digestive system >...
TGCCCAGCCTTTGCCCATCCCCACAGACGAGCCTCCGTCTGCTGTTGCAACACCATGTTGTCGCCAATGATTTTTGGCAGTCTTACCTTTGCCTGTGCGCTGATGGCAACAGCCGCCAGCACCGTGAATAGAATCGTTCTCTTGTTCATAATTATTCTGAGTTTTTAGTTCTTATTTCTAAAGTTTCACCACCTTGTATCCCACCTTGATCACGTGCAGTCTGTCCTGCGGACAAAACAGTACGGTCTTAGAACCGTCGGATACCACTGAGCGTAGTAGCATGCCTCTTAAGTCATATACCTGCACCTTCGTGCCAGCGGGAACACCAGAGAGCGTGATTTCGTCACCATTTCGCTGCCACGTCCACTCCCGTTCCCTGAGAGAACTGATGGCACTGGCCTCTCCCAGAATGGCGTTTATGGCAATACTGGAACACGAAGGCATCTTGAAAGAACAACGTTCCCCATCCATTTTACGACTGTCAGTACCATTGCTCGACCTTGTCACAATCTCCCAACCCTTCACCTCATATCCCTCAGGTGCATGGCCTTCGAGGGTGACATTACGGTAGACGAAAAACTTCCCGTCAAAGGTGCCATTAGTCAAACGTACACCGTTGAATGTAATGTCCAGCACCTCTGGCTCCGTTAACGACTTATTGACGGTCATCAGGATGGGATTGCCCAGAGTATATTGGCTGCTCAGCTGTTTGTACATCTCTGCGGTACGTATGGATATCCACGAGCGCACGGCATTCAACTCACTGTCGTAGTTCGGCCACCAGGGATTATCATACACCACATCCTTATGCCGTTTCCATTCATCCTTAATCATCTCATACATTGGGTCCCACACCTTTCGGATGCCTTTCTCATTGAGGAAGTCGCCCATATAGATACAGAAACGGTCAATGAACTCACGTGCGAAGTCCTGATCCTCCATCAGCCTGCGGAAGAATTGGGTGGAATACGTTGTTATCGAGAAGTTGGCACCCTGATGCAGGTTCCTGTCGTTAGGATTATACCACTGTGCTATGATCTGGTGGTCAGCCCCTCCCGAAGACCCCGGATTGCTGCCGTAGAGCCCCATAGTGTAATCGAGGTCTTTAGCTATCCACCGCCACTTGCCGCCCTCAGCTCTCGGGCGCCACAACACATTGTTGTTACCAGGATAGTCAAGGTTGTTGAAGTACATGTTCATTACAGTGATCCGTATATATTCCTCCCAGTCCATAAGTTCCGCATATTCCGACAGTGTGTGACCTTTCTCATTAACGAACTTTCTGAAAGCCTGATAGTTGTCATCTGTTCCCTCTTTCAGTTCCTCGTTCTCTATCAGGTCTATGTCCTCCAAACCGTCGTAGTGAGTGATGATATTGTTCTCGTTGGCCCGTTCGCGAATATTCAGCATACACCAATAGTTGCCATTGATATACACCACTGCCGGGCGCCATGCCTGCCAGTCAATGTCTGCATTCTCCGCCATTGTACGCTGACAGATGGCGTCACGCATATAGAGACCGTCACGGTCGTTGCCGGCATTTCGCAGTACTATCGACTTATAGTCTGTAAGCCCCGGGCATTGGTCTGGAAAGAACTCATACTCCATGTTCTTCTTCCCAAAGCGCTTATGGCAGTATATAGCCATCGACTGTCGAGAGGCCTCTCTCGAATAGGCTCCCGTGATACGTGTCTCACAAAGCTGGTTTAGTTTCGAAGGAGCCTCCTCTGTATCAAAGAGTTCAATGTTTATCGGACGTCGCCAGTTCACCTGATCATCCTTCACGTGCGTCTTGTTGTTCACGAAGATACCTATATCCTCGTCATTTAGGTAGTCATCGTCAGTTACGAGGCTGATGATGGGTATTGTCACACTCCTATCGTGGAAGATATACGACTCCACGCTGCTTCTCGGCGATAACCAGCCCTCACAGAACAATTTCGCACGTATTGCCGTCGACTTATTGATGGTGATGCCAGAGGTGTATTTCTTGCTGTCCTTGGTAGGTTCCTTGCCATCGGTGGTATAACGGATCTCTGTACCCTCCGGCGAACCATTGGGCAGTGACAGTTCCAGTTTGAACTGTTTCATTCCGTTCCTCGCAAACCCCCTCTCACTGAATACCGGCTCCCCCAGGATATGGTCGTAGTCGCAGATCCCGCCCCTATTTATTTCGTTCGGTGTCGGCTTCAACATATATCCCCACTCGTCACTTCCATCCGTTTTCCGTCCGTAAGAGATGTTCGGTGCCGGCTGTTTACATAGCCCTCTCACCGTGTCTGCTACCTCCGTTCCTTTGAAAAGCCACACCTCACAGCCCTTCCCGGAATCCAGCCGGAAGGGCGTATGCATATATTCGCCAACCTTATCGCAATACACCAGAGCATACTGTTTCGGGGGAATCATCGTGTCATCCAGTTGCCAAGCCTCCTCTGCATTCCCACTGATGCCTAACCGCCACTCGCTCAGATCAATGGCCTTATCACCCGTATTATACAACTCCACCCAAGAGTCTGGAAAATCGTCCAAATCATCCATGATACAGTCCACGTTCGACTGCATCAGTTCGTTTATAACCACCTGGGCTTCAACAGTCTGCCAGCCCAGTAGCAACATCATAAAAAATACTATTCTTTTCATTTTGCGATGCAAAGGTACGAATTATTTCTTAAAGAATTTGGAATTTTGCTCTTTTATTCGTACCTTTGCACAATCTTAACAAATAGAAGGAAAAATGAGGACACTGAAAATTATTGTGATGATGCTGATGATGGGGACTTCTGCGGCAATGGCACAGAAGGGGACAAAGATGGATCTGTGGCCCAACGGGGCGACGTATGCTAGTAGTGACAAGGAGGACAAAGCGGAAATGACCGTCTATCTGCCTGATGCGAAAAAGGCTACGGGAAGGGCTGTGGTGTGCTGTCCAGGCGGCGGCTACTCGCATTTGGCAATGGACCACGAAGGACATCAGTGGGCCACATTCTTCAACAACCAAGGGATTGCACTGATAGTGTTGAAGTACCGTATGCCACACGGAAACCCGATGATACCTGTCTCCGATGCTGAGCAGGCCATCAAGATTGTGCGTAGGAACGCGGTAGAATGGCATATCGACCGCACAAACATTGGTATCATGGGTTTTTCGGCTGGCGGTCACTTGGCCTCGACGATAGCCACCCACTCTACTAGCGAGGCGGCACCGAACTTCCAGATTCTCTTCTATCCAGTGATCACGATGGATCCCGCATTTACACATAAGGGCTCGCATGACAATCTCTTAGGTACGGATCACTCGAAGAAAGACATGAAACGTTTGGAGGCGGACTACAGCAATGACTTGCAAGTGAATCGTACGACACCGCGGGCATTCATTGCGCTGTCGGACGATGACAAAGCGGTACCAGCTGCTAATGGGTTCAGCTATTACGAGTATCTGTATAAGCATGATGTACCGGCATCAATTCATATCTATCCTACGGGCGGACACGGCTGGGGATACCGTGAGAGTTTCACGTACCACTACCAAATGATTTTCGAGCTGAAAGGTTGGCTGGACAGTTTTTAACAACAGAGGCCAAGAAAAAGAGAGGCAATCCCGCGGGATTGCCTCTCTCAGTGTGTCGACACTTGGATTCGGACCAAGGACCCCCACCATGTCAAGGTGATACTCTAACCAACTGAGCTATGCCGACGTTTTTGTTTTGCGGGTGCAAAGGTAACAAGTTTTTCCGATATGTGCAAGAAAAAAACGATTTTTCTTGCACATACCAGTCAAAATGACTACAACAACTTCTTAATCTCTGCCTCGAGGTCCTTCATTTGGGCAGCACGTTTCACAAGATTGTTGCCACGATCGATGAGAAAATAATCGGGCACGGCCTGAATATTGTAGAGCATCAGACGCTGGGATCCGACACCGTCAGCGTCACGAACGTTGATCCATGGCAGGGCGGCCGTCTGCTGCTTCCAGAAATGCTCATCGGGATCGAGGGACACTTGATATATCTCCAGTCCTTGAGAGTGATATTTATTATAGAGTTCGCGGAGGGCTAAGATTCGTGCAGGCGACTCGTCCATGGCGAAGACGTGGAAATCGAGCAGCACCACCTGACCCTTCAAACTGGTAAGACTGCGCTCCTGACCATTGTTGTCGTTGAGCTTGATGTCAACCACTCCAGCCTCAGTGACCTTGCTGGCGTCAACCTCGAAATCGCTGTTCTTTGCAGCGATAATACGCTGGTTCTTCATACCCTCAATGGCAATATTATGGAGGTTCTGTCCGCGTTCAGCATGGGGATGATAGGTGTCCCAGCTGGTGGCTACTGCGGCAAAAGCCTTGATGTCGTCCTTATCGGTACGGGGATTGAAAATGAGCCAACTGCCAATGGTCTGGAAAAGTGCGAAGTAGGAGTATGCTTTGTAGGGCTCTTTGTAGATATAATTGCGTTTCACATCGTCCTTATAGGCATCGATAAGCTTCATGATGCTGTCGTTGGCCTTGGCGATGCCGAGGTCGGTATTGTTCTGTAGGTCTATGGCCTGACGCTGGAGTTCCATCTGACGGAGAGTCAGCTCACGGATCTTCTCACAGTTGTCAGAGCCGCTGACAGTGTAGTTAGACGCCATACCGGGATACTCTCCTTTCAACTGTACGGTCTCCGTGGAGTCAATACTGACGTTGATAATCTGGTTGGCAATACGGAGACGATAAAACTCCGGGGCCTCTGTAGCGTCGCCGCTGAAGGAAAAACTGCCACTATCGCCAAGTTTGACAGAGTCGAGAACCTGGATGCCCTCCAGGCCTACGTTCTCAAAATAAAGTACGGAATCCTTGGCGTTGGAGATCTCTCCCTCAACACGGAACTTGTTGTTGTCGCACGATGCCACTGCTATTGCTGCCAGTGCCACGGCTGCTACTTTGAAAATATGTCTCATATCTATTTAATTTTCGTTTTGTGGCTGCAAAGTTACAAATAAGCAAGCAAAAAACCAAAAAAAACGAAAAATATTACCGATTTCTTCGTTTATTTATATTATAATGTGTAACTTTGCGCCGTTTTTTAGCGACCTCAGCGTTTTGGTCGCACCGTTATTTATATTTTTAGATGTTTTTAAACAAGATGAACGTAATTACAAAGACCATTCAATTGGCTGATGGCAGAACCATCACCATTGAAACCGGGAAAGTGGCAAAACAGACCGATGGTGCTGTCATGTTGACAATGAACAACACCGTGCTCCTGGCCACCGTTTGTGCCGCAAAAGATGCAGTTCCCGGAACAGATTTCATGCCTCTGCAGGTAGACTATCGTGAACAGTACAGCGCAGCCGGTCGTTTCCCTGGTGGATTCACTAAGCGCGAAGGCAAGGCCTCAGACAATGAAATCCTGACATCGAGACTGGTGGACCGTGTACTCCGTCCGCTTTTCCCCAGCAATTATCACGCAGAAGTATTCGTAAACGTCATGCTGCTCAGCGCCGACGGTGTTGACCAGCCCGATGCCCTGGCAGGCTTCGCTGCCTCTGCAGCCCTTGCCTGTTCGGATATACCTTTCGAGTGCCCTATTTCGGAAGTACGTGTTGCCCGTGTTAATGGTGAGTATGTGATCAACCCCACCTTCGAGCAGATGAAGGAGGCCGACATGGATATCATGGTCGGTGCCTCTGCCGAGAACATCATGATGGTGGAAGGAGAGATGAAGGAAGTCTCTGAGCAGGATCTGCTTGGTGCCCTCAAGGCTGCGATGGATGCCATCAAGCCCATGTGCGAACTCCAGGCTGAGCTCTCTAAGGAGTTGGGCAAGGACGTGAAGCGCGAGTACGACCACGAGGTCAACGATGAGACTCTCCGCGAGCAGATGAACAAAGAGTGCTATCAGCCCGCCTACGACGTAACGAAGCAGGCCCTTGAAAAGCAGGAGCGTGCTGAGGCTTTCGAGAAAATCCTAGAGGACTTCAAGGAGAAGTATTTCGAGGCTCATCCTGAAATCACTGCTGATTCTGAGATCACAAAGGACGAGTACGAGGCCATGATGGAGCGTTACTACCACGACGTGGAGCGCGACGCCATGCGCCGTTGCATCCTCGACGAAGGAGTCCGTCTCGACGGTCGTAAGACCACCGATATCCGTCCTATCTGGTGCGAGGTATCTCCGCTGCCCATGCCTCACGGAAGCGCTATTTTCACCCGTGGTGAGACACAGTCGCTGTCGACCTGTACCCTCGGTACTAAACTCGACGAGAAGCTCGTCGACGATGTGCTGGAGCATGGCTATATGAAGTTCCTCCTGCACTATAACTTCCCCCCGTTCTGTACTGGTGAGGCCAAGGCTCAGCGCGGCGTAGGCCGTCGTGAGATTGGTCACGGTCACCTCGCATGGCGTGGTTTGAAAGGTCAGATTCCTGAGGACTTCCCTTACACCGTACGTCTGGTCAGCCAGATTCTCGAATCTAACGGCTCCAGTTCTATGGCTACCGTCTGTGCAGGTACTCTCGCCTTGATGGACGCTGGTGTACCTATGAAGAAGCCCGTCAGCGGTATCGCTATGGGTCTGATTAAGAATCCTGGTGAAGAGAAATATGCTGTATTGAGCGATATCCTCGGCGATGAGGACCATCTGGGCGATATGGACTTTAAGACCACTGGTACGAAGGATGGTTTGACCGCTACTCAGATGGATATCAAGTGCGACGGTCTGTCGTTCGACATCCTCGAGAAGGCCCTCATGCAGGCAAAGGCCGGTCGTGAGTATATCCTCTCGAAGCTGACAGAGACCATCGCAGAGCCGCGTGCAGAGCTGAAGCCTCAGGTACCGCGCATTGAGGCCTTCGATATTCCGAAGGAGTTCATCGGTGCCGTCATTGGCCCGGGCGGAAAGATCATTCAGCAGATGCAGGAAGACACTGGTGCAACCATCACAATCGACGAAGCCGACGGCGTAGGTCACGTACAGGTGAGCGCTCCTGATAAAGCCAGCATCGACGCTGCCATCGCTAAAATCAAGGCTATCGTGGCCATTCCTGAGGTGGGTGAGGTCTACGAGGGTACTGTCCGCAGCATTATGCCTTACGGCTGTTTCGTGGAGATCATGCCAGGCAAGGACGGTCTGCTCCATATCTCCGAAATCGACTGGAAGCGCCTCGAAACCGTTGAGGAGGCTGGTATCAAGGAGGGTGACAAGATCCAGGTGAAGCTGTTGGAGATCGACCCGAAGACAGGTAAGTACAAGCTCTCTCACCGTGTGCTGATTGAGAAGCCCGAGGGTTACGTAGAGCGTCCCGCCCGTAGTGAGCGTCCTGAGCGCCGCGAGCGTCCTGAACGTGGTGAACGCGGAGAACGTCGTGACCGCCGTCCGGACCGTGGTGACCGTCGTGACCGTGGCGATCGCCGTGAGCGCCCAGAGCGTGGTGAACATCGCCAGCGTCCGGAGCAAAAGGAGGAGACTCCCGCAGAGAATCCCGCCCCTAAGGACTTCAGCGACTCCCTCGACGACATGGACTTCTAAAAGTTTTCAAAAACAACTATGACAACTAAGACAACCTCTAACAAGAATTGTTGTTTTGGTTGTCATCGTTGTCTTTAATAAATGTATATGAGAATTCATTTGATACAACTGTTTGAGGAGACTGTCAACAGGTATCCGCAGAAGACAGCCGTCATCGACAAAGACCGCAGCGTCAACTTCTCTGACCTCCGTCAGAAGGCTGTGCAGACAGCGGCCACCATCGCTCTGAAGGATGTCCCTCAGAACAAACCCATAGGTGTGTTCCTCGACAAGAGTGTAGAGAGCGTATATGCCGACCTCGGCATACTCTATGCAGGCGATTTCTACATGAACCTCGACATCAAGACGCCTGCCGAGCGCATCAAGAACATCTTGCAGCTCGTGGAGCCTGCGGCTATCATCTCGACAAGCGTTCAGATCAAAAGCATCGCTACCATCATCCCTGAGGGCGTGAAACTGATCCTGCTCGACGAACAGAGCCAAGGATTGACACAGAAGAACATAGAAGAGGACACAGAAGAGATGCTCTGTAAGCGTCGTGCGACAGTCATCGACACCGACCCCTCGTGCATCATCAACACCTCTGGATCGACTGGCACTCCGAAGGGTGTGGTACTGAACCACAAGAGTTTCTTCGACTTCATTGACTGGGCGATAGAGACATTCCGATTCGGTGATGACCTCGTCATGGGATCACTTTCACCCATCGTGTTCGACATCTATAGTTTCGAACTCTGTATGCTCATGGCAAAGGCTAGCACACTCGTGGTGCTGCCTGCACACCTCGCCGCCTTCCCTGCGAAGATCCTCGAGGTGCTGGAGAAGCATCAGGTGAACTTCCTGTTCTGGGTGCCGACAATCATGGTGAACATCGCCAACATGGACCTTCTATCGGCCTTCAAGCTTGAGAGTCTGAAGACTGTATGGTTTGCAGGAGAGGTGTTCCCCACAAAACAGTACAACTACTGGCATCACCATCTGCCACAGGTGACATTTGCAAATCTCTACGGTCCCATCGAAATTACCCTCGACTGCACCTATTACATTATTAATAAAGAGATACCTGACGAAGAACCACTGCCTATCGGCTATCCATGTCGCAATACGGACATACTTATCCTCGACGATGAGGACCGTCAAGTGACGGAGTCTGGTGTGGAAGGAGAGCTCTGTGTCAGGGGCACCTCATTGGCCATGGGCTATTACAACAATCCTGAGAAGACGGCCATTGCCTTTGTGCAGAACCCTCTGAACAAGGCCTATCCTGAACTCATCTACCGTACTGGCGACATCGTGTGCCTGAACGACGATGGACTTATTATGTTCAAGGGACGTAAGGACAACATCGTGAAGCACATGGGCTATCGTACTGACTTAGGAGAAATAGAACACGTGATCATCAACACACTGAAACTCGTGAAGAACGGCTGTATAGTCTATAACCACGATGAGAAACAGATCACCCTCTTCTATGAGGCTCCAGAGGAGATTCCCGTGCCGCAGTTCCGTATGGAGATTGGAAAGGTGCTGCCAAAATATATGATCCCTACGGTCTACCGCCATCTGGAACAACTGCAACGTAACACCAACGGGAAAATCGACCGTCTGTTCTATAAAAAAGAAGTTAACAAATGAGAGAAAAGATATTAGAAATCCTGTCCACCATCCGTCCTGAATATGACTTCAGAGGCGAGGAGGACTTCATCGAGGCAGGAATGCTCGACTCCTACGACATCGTGACGCTGGTCACGAATATGGAGATTACCTTCAACTTCCGTATCGATGGTACTGACGTGGTGCCCGAGAACTTCGGCTCCGTTGACAGCATCGTATGTCTGCTTGAGAAGTATGGAGTACATTAGTTATCTGGAACTCCCCAAGCACTGGGGACTGGAATCGGGCGACAGTGTGCTGTTGTCATCGGACATCATGCAGCTCACCTTCACCACCATCCGCAATGGTGAGCGCTTTGACCGTGACAAGTTCCTCGAGGCTATCCTCTACACCATCGGACCTGAGGGAACACTGCTTATTCCCACCTTCAACTGGGACTTCTGTCACGGTGAGACTTTTGACTACAAGACCACACCCTGTAAAACAGGCACCCTCGGCACCATCGCCCTGAGGAATCCCGCCTTCCGTCGTACACAGCACCCGCTCTACTCGTTTGCTGTAGCCGGACACGACCAACAGTTGCTCTGCGATATGCAGAACACGAGTTCTTTCGGCGCAGACTCCCCCTTCGGATATTTAGAGCGGCGGCACGGAAAGAATGTGCTCATAGACCTGCACTATACCGACTGCTTTACCTTCGTACACTATATGGAGGAGCAGTGTGGCGTGAACACCTACCGTTTCCCAAAGACCTTTACAGGCCAGTATATCGATGCTGATGGTCAGGGAACCACCCGCAGTTATTCTATGCTCGTACGCTCATACGAACTCTACGAGGAGACTAACCTCACGCTGATTGGTGAGAAGATGGAGCAGGCTGGTGCCGCCCGTCTCATCACCCTTAACGATATTCCTTTCCGTATCGTAGACCTGGCTGCTGCCGCCCCTATCATCAAGGACGACATACTGAACAACGCCAGCCGTGGTCTCTGTCGTCACAAGTTGCAGGATTAATAATCGCAAAAGAAGATGAGTCTGACCAGAATTATAGGAAAACTGTTCACTGCCCGACAGCACGATTTGGAGAGGTACATGAACGATGGTGAGGCACTTCAGAGAGCAGTGTTGGAACACTTGGTAAAGACAGCCAAGGACACGGAGTACGGTCGTAACCACGCCTTTGCATCTGTAAAGGACTACGACGACTTCGCCGACAACGTGCCCGTGAACTCGTATGAGGAAATGAAGGGTTACATTGACCGTATGCGTCATGGCGAGAGAGATGTGCTTTGGCCTGGACGCGTGAAATGGTATGCCAAGTCGAGTGGCACCACCAACGACAAGTCGAAGTTTATCCCTGTGAGCAAGGAGGGCCTTCAGAAAATCCACTATGCCGGAGGCTTCGACTCGGTGGCCCTCTACCTGAGGAACAACCCCAAGTCGAGGATCTTCGACGGACGTTCGCTGATACTCGGTGGCAGCCATGCTCCCAACTATAATCTGAAGGACTCGCTGGTGGGCGACCTGAGTGCCATACTCATCGAGAATATCAACCCCCTGGTGAACCTCGTGCGTGTGCCTAAGAAACAGACGGCACTGCTCTCCGACTTCGAGGTGAAGCGTGAGCGCATAGCCCGTGAGGCCATGACGAAGAACGTCACCAATATCTCTGGCGTACCCTCGTGGATGCTCTCCGTGCTCACCTGTATGATGGAGATCACTGGCAAGACGCACCTTGAGGAGGTGTGGCCAAATATCGAGGTGTTCTTCCATGGAGGAGTGGCCTTCACACCCTATCGTGAACAGTACAAGCGTCTCATCACCTCGCCCAACATGCACTATATGGAGACCTACAATGCCAGTGAAGGATTCTTCGGCATTCAGGACGACCCAGCAGACAAGGCGATGATGCTGATGCTCGACTACGATGTGTTCTATGAGTTCATCCCTATGGATGGTGGTGACCCCGTACCCCTCTGGGCTGTTGAGAAGGGCAAAAACTACGCAATGGTCATCTCCACCTCTTGTGGTCTCTGGCGCTACGAGATAGGCGACACCATACAGTTCACATCGACAAACCCCTATAAGTTCATTATCTCTGGACGTACGAAGCACTTCATCAATGCCTTTGGTGAGGAACTGATAGTGGACAATGCCGAACAGGGACTGGCCTACGCCTGTGAGCAGACGGGTGCCGAGGTGCTGGAATACACGGCAGCTCCTGTGTTCATGGACGAGAACGCCAAATGCCGTCACCAGTGGCTCATCGAGTTTTCACGGAAACCCTCCAACCTCAAACAGTTTGCCTCTCTGCTCGACAAGCGTCTGCAGGAGATCAACAGCGACTACGAGGCCAAGCGTTATAAGGATATCACCCTGCAACACCTTGAGATCATCGATGCACGACCTAACCTCTTCAACGACTGGCTGAAGATGCGCGGCAAACTCGGAGGCCAGCACAAAGTGCCCCGTCTGAGTAACACTCGTGACACCATCGAACAACTGCTCAAACTCAACGCATGAAGAAACTCTTCTATATATTCTGCATGATGCTGGCCGTTATCTCTTGCGCCAAGATGGGCAGTCCCGATGGCGGATGGTATGATGATGACCCTCCGAAGGTGGTGAGGTGCGAGCCTGCAGAGCAGTCGGTAAATGTCACACAGAAGAAGATCACCATCTGGTTCGATGAGTTCATCAAGCTGGAGGACGCCACCAACAAGGTGATCATCTCTCCCCCACAATTGGAGATGCCAGAGATAAAGGCCGCAGGAAAGAAGGTGGTTGTGGAACTGGAGGATTCACTGAAGCCCAACACCACCTATACCATCGACTTCAGCGATGCCATCAGTGATAACAACGAAGGAAATCCCTTAGGCTCGTATGCTTTCACCTTCTCCACAGGAGAACGGATTGATACCTTCCAGATGTCTGGTTATGTGCTCGACGCCAGTAACCTGGAACCCATAAAAGGTATCATGGTGGGACTCTACGACGACCTTGCCGACTCTGCCTTCAAGACCAAGCCCATGCTACGTGTGTCACGTACCGACAGTCGCGGACACTTCGTGGTAAAGGGTGTGG
>Ga0310690_10009481_pt1 | contig 12206 bp, 15 predicted proteins | sample AusTroGonzalo_MG_2_FD_207661 | JGI IMG/M metagenome (GOLD analysis project Ga0310690, IMG submission 207661) | Bovine rumen microbial communities from tropical cattle in Woodstock, Queensland, Australia - Gonzalo_04 (v2) (version 2) | ecosystem: Host-associated > Mammals > Digestive system >...
CGCTTCCGGGAATGGATCCAGTGCAGACCGTGGCGCGTATTTATCGCATTTTTCGGTGATTTATCCCGCACTTTTATCAATTTATTGTTGACATCATCAACAATATATGATAAGATAGATGCATGAAGGGGGTGATAATATGGCGGTGGATAATCACACATTTACGGTTCTAGGCCAGTACCGCATAATAACTGCTATACTAGGCCATGAGCCGACTGTAGCAGAGTTTTGCGGGCGCTCCGATTATTCAAGGCATGGATACCACAGATTGATTAGAGCACACAAGGAAGACCGGGCACTGGATCAGAGCACGGCAGAAGACGAACTAATGAAGGAACTGTATGCAGTTCTGAAAAGTAAGTATGATAACTGAATAGGAGGAATTTTATTATGGGACTTTTTAATTTTGACAAAAATGCGATTTTAGGAACGGTATTCAAGGCTGCTTCAAACGTATTGAGCACGGCAAGCAGGGCGCTAGGTACAGCGGCCAGAACTTCAGCTAGAGCATCTAAGGCTGCTTCAAGCATTGGCAAATCAAGACCTTCAGCTCCTGCGGGATCTATGCCTACTTCTACGCCTTCCGCGTCCGTTCCGGCTCCAGTAAAGCCAATTCAGACAACAGGAATAGAGCCGCCAGTAGTTAGGCCAATAGCACCAGATAGTGATAGACCTGCGCCTACAATTATGCCTGAGACAATAACACCTGACGCGGCTACAATCGGGAAGTTAATGACTGAAATAGAAAAGCTGAAAAAAGAGCGTGACTTTCTGCTGCAGGCACAACAGACAAAAGATAATAAACCCTTTGGCGCCGCTGGCGTGTCTAGTGATGCTGCCGCTTTTGAGCAGCAGATGGACGTTGCGGCGGCTATTGATGCTAAGCGTGCTGCTAATCCTGAAGGAGACGAAAAAGAACTTAGACAGCAGGCAATTGATGAATACTATTATCCAGAAGATGAAGGTGAAGGCGTTCCAGATGATTATGATGAACTTGCAGGCTTAGAACCGGGCCCTATTCCCTTCTGAGGCGCTCGCACGTATGGAAGAGATTAAGTTAAAAACTGTTGATGACATTAAACTTAAATCTCTACGTGATGGCCGGGCGCGCAAGTTTGGCAAATACGAGGTATTAAGGGATTTGATCACAACAGACGGGAACGAGATAGCGATAAATAACACGCTATGCAGCATTAACGAAGCCGGAAGCGCATTTAAGGTACTTGTTAATCAGCTTAAAAAGAAATCTAGAAAAGATAAAGAATATAAGCTGTTTGTATGGGTTGTACACGGTTCTTTAATGCCTAAAATACTGCATCTTAGCAAAGTTACAGAGACTAATATAATTGATGTCTTTAAGGATCGCAAAGGAATTATACAGTATATTGTAACGGAGCACTTCATTTTTAAAAACTGGAATAATCTATTAGGCGGGAACGATAATATAGATAATATCTATGATACCTTTTCTATACCTAAAACATTATCTAAACCACTTGCTATGCAGCTAATTATAGAGAATAGCAGGCCTAAAGCACCGCATAAGCCTTATAAATATACCCGTGCTAATCTTGTATTTGACCGGGCTTATGAACTTATGAGCTTTAGCGCTAAGCATGAGCTGATAGATGAAGTATGTGAAGCTAAGCGCTGCCCTACTAAGGGAATTATTAAGGATATGATCAGGGCAAGCGCTGCGGGTGTGCTCTATACTAATGAGAATTACCGCTATAAATATCTGAAAAATGTATATGATTATGATATGGATAGCTGTTACACTTCGCAGCTCTTCGCCGACTGTTACCCGCTGGGTGAATTGAAGCGGGTAAAGTGGGACTTAGATACATTCCGGAAGCTATGGAACACTGATTATTGGTACATTGTGCAGGGCGTAAGTGATAAAGAATACTACAGCTTACAGTATAGGCCAGTAAGACAGAATGGCAAGTATTATTATACACTTACCCCCTGGGATTTTAAAGGCTTTGTAGAGCTTGGAATTAACCCGTTTGCGTGGGATATAGCATGGAATTATATAGCCTTCACTTCTAAGGTTGGTATGCTTAATCATAATTATCTTGATTGGCTTATGCAGCTCCATGAGCTGAAGAGCAGCGCCGGAACGGAAGCGGAACGGAAGCTATATAAAGATACTTTGAATTTTATAATCGGTAAAGGCCATTCTGTATATCTTTCGGAAATGAATAATCATGTGCGCTGGTATCTGGATCCAAAGCATTATATGTGCCCGCAGTTTTCTATTACTGCTTACTCCAGAGCACGCAATAATGCCATTAGGCTAATGAATAGCGTGGGTATTGATAATACAATAGCTATTGTTACCGACTGCATTAGAACGCCGGATAGTAGGATTACAGCGGCAATGGAAGCGGAAAACGAGAAGACAACAGCATATATGAAGCGCATTGGTTACGGCGGTACTACTCTAGGCTTATGGAAGTATACAAACGATATTGATTTTATCCAGTTCACAAACAATGTATACTTCTATTCTAAGATGAAAAACAATGAATTAGTGCTTAAACCTGTTTTTTCCGGCTGTAATAGTATGAAGTTTGAACAGCTTCAGACCTTTGAAGACATTTTTAAGAATGTAAACATCATAAACGGCCATACAAAGAAAACTGACGTTTTCGGCGTAACTGCATACAGCGACTTCCCGCTTTGGCCGGATGAAGAAACGATGGAAAAACAGCATTATATTTGGAAGGTGGTAAACGATGGCTTTAGCATGGCGGAACCTTTTTAGAAGGTTAGGATCTAAGCCGGATAAGCCTACTAAGGAAACGCCTGACCTGCACTATGATATAGCGCCGATTGATGCAACCGGCGCTATATATAGAATGATAATCGGCCAGCGTTCCAACGGTAAGACTTATTCAGTTTGTAAGCATATAATTGAAGATTACTTTAATGACGGTAAAAGAGGGGCTTATATAAGGCGCTATGAAGAGTCTATAACTCCTAAGAACCTTCAAAGTTTATTTAATCCGCACCTTCAATTGATTTGGGAACTATCAGAACATAAATGGAATTCGATTTTTTACCGGGCAAAAGAATTTCACTTATGCGCTATAGATTCAGAAGGCAAGATAATTGCTAAAGATGATACCGCTTTTTGTATCACTGCAGCGATTAATACATCTGAGAACACCAAAGGCGAAGACCGCGGCGAAGTGCATACTATTGTTTTTGATGAATTTATGACGCGTTCCGGATACCTCAATAATGAGTTCGTTCGATTTATGAACCTTCTAAGCACCCTGATCAGAGACCGCGAGAACGCAACAGTATATATGTTAGCTAATACAGTTAATAAGTATTGCCCTTATTTTGCTGAAATGGGATTAAAGCATATAGACAAGCTTCAACAGGGTGAGATAGCTGTATATACTTACGGCTCTTCAGATTTAACAGTAGCTGTAGAGTTATGTGATGAAGTACAAGCGACTAAGCAGACAGCTAGTAAATACTTCGCCTTCGATAATCCGCAGCTTCAAATGATTACAAAAGGCGCTTGGGAATTTCAGATATACCCGCGGCCGCCTTATAAGATCCTTCCAGAGGATATAGTATTGATTTTCTATATCCAGTTTGCTGAGCAGCTCTTAGCTTGCGAAGTAGTGCATAGCACACTAAAACAGTATTGCAATGATGTTTTTATCTTCGTACATCCGCAAACTAAAGATATAAACGTAGATGATTTTACTATTATGTATGTATCAGATTTCAGTTCATGCCGGATGCACGTACGCTATTTAAAAGATCAACCCACGGAAGGCCACAAACTTATATACAGCTTAATCCAGCGTAAGGCTGTATGCTTTTCAGATAATGATACGGGCGAAGTGTTCAGGAACTGGTTGCTGGAAATGCAGGGGGTAAAATTATGGTAGAAGAAAAGGCGCCATTATTGCTTAATGTATTCATTCAGACTGTAATTGATACAGTACCATTCTGTTATAGAACTGAAAAAGTTGAATTTCAGGAAAGCGGTATATATTTTACTTGCTTAGATACTAATTCTAATTATATGTTTAATTATACTGACGTGCTGGAGATCGTTCCAGCAGAGTTATAAAGGGGATGATATAATGAATTATGGCCTGATAATTTATGCTATACTTATAGGACATAGCGACAAAGAGCACCCATTGAAGCAGTGCGATATAAGACAGCTGCTAAAGGAAGAATACGGTTATAATGTTGATCGTGAGACTGTAAGAAGAGCTATTGAAGATATGCAGATATATGATCTACCTATAAAGTGTAATCTTATTCAGCGTTCTGGAATGGACTTTATTATGACTGATATTTACTATGATAAGGAGATGATAAAATGACTGTAACATTTATCAAAAAAGACGGTAAGAGAATAGTTCATAATAATGTGTATGAAGTGTATGAGCTGAAAAGATACGTAGAAGACCGCAACATGAAGCGCTCTTTAACAGGTACGTATATTGGTATAAATTATCCAGACGATTTAGATTATGGGGTAGAAGCTGAGATGGAGTATAACACGGATTCAATTGACCGGGTTGAAATTACTTTCACGGGGGAATGATGTATGTACACATTACAAGTATCTGAGAGCCAGAACGGAAAGATAATAAGATATGAAAATATAATGTCTTCCGTAAACTTCGTTGAAGTTTATAAGAATTTTATAGGCTTAGTTCTTAGTGATGATTCCGGGCTTTATAATTATAGGATCATGGAAGGAAATAAAATCATCGAAGAATTAATGGAACGTGAAGAGTGTATAAGATGCGCTTATAATGATGAAGGCTCATGTAGTTGCTACGAAAAAGCTTCTATTTGCTGCCCGTATGCGGAAGCGGAAGAAGGTGATTAAATGAAGTTTATAGAATTGCATTTAGCTTCAGATAATTCTAAGATTGCAGTTAATCCGCTTAATGTATTGAATTTCATAAAGCTAGATGAAGGTACAAGAATTTATTTTACTGATGCATCTTTAAGAGCTTCAGTTAAAGAAAATTATGAAACTGTGTTAATGCTGATAAATGATACTATGGAAAGGTGATTGAATGACTATACAAGCTACATTTCAGTTTGAGAGCGGCAAACGATATTATAAGTATTTTACTTATTGCAGCGGCGTTAAAAATGAAAAAGCTAGAGAATTTGAATATCAGCAACTTCTAGAAGAAGCTAACAGACACGGCCATGATATAGGCGCTAAATTGATAGACGTAAATATTATTAACAGATAATAAAATAAAAGGGAAGTAGTTCTATTAGTTCTACTCCCCTTTTTTTATATCTTCTTATACTGTAAAGCTGATTTTCTTTACACCTTTTAAAGTACGCAAATACGTTAGTTAGCTACCGTCAAGATATAACATCTATCGTTATTACTTGACGCTTTAGTAAATTCATTAGTGCCGCCAAACTTTTCTATAACTACTTCGTTTCTAGCTGTCAAGCAAACACCACTATCATATATATCAGATTCTCGTGAACCTTCATAGCGCTCTACATTAACAGTTAGAGCATCAATATCAGCGGCAAAACTCATTAAAGGATCAACAGTACACTGTATCCCTCTTCTCCCGCCGGGAAGCTGCTCAACTACAATATAATAATAGCGTCCTGTATCACTTGATAATGCATAGTTATCAGTTAAATTAACTTCACTATCTTTTACTATTAAATAAGGTGATAAAACATCTATCGGATCTTTAACTATACATGATATTTCACTACCTAAACTAATTGACTTATGAATAACAGCATTATCTGATGTATTAGTTCCAAACTGAAATGTCATTAAACCCCACCCCCTGCAAAAACACCATTACACAAAGCGGCCTGAATAGCCTGACGTTCTAGATCTGTAGCATTAGTTATACTACTTACATCCACACCAATACACTGTATAAAGCCGGTACAACTTCCTACTGTCTTAGCTTCTACACATGGAACGCCTTGAGAGTGAGCATAGTTAGACGGCTTTTCAAATCGCGGTCGGTTTATCTTTACATATGGAGTAAACGGATAACTCCATTGAGCAGTAGAGCCGCCGAAGGATCCACCTATAGCTGTATTATTTCCATAAGACAATTGTCTTATAGTTCTACCCCATTGCATGAAGTCTCCGAAGATATTGCCGGCCTGTGACGCCTTCATGTAATCGGCGCCGGCTTCACGTATTCCGGCAGCGGCTAAGCCGTTAGATCCTGTTGAAGTCTTCGCACCGGCTCCAGAACCTTTACCGCCGGCAGTAGTCGCAGCTATAAGGCTTAGCGTACTACTTAATATACTTGTACCTAGTTGCGCGTTCGCCTGTTTCAATGCCGCACGTGCTACGCTATACTGTTGTGCTGATATTGGTAGATCTACACCTATTGTTGTAGAGCCATAAGCTACCGGCAAATTCTGACCGTCTTTTGATACGTAAGCATAAGCTGCCAGCGTTCCGCTAATAGGATCTAATACGGCATCCGCGTATATTGTGCGCCCCATTACAGCTTGTGTATCAAGGCTAAACATACCGATGAGCGGTAAATACAATTCAATCTGACAATCATAATCTAAGTACGGTTCTCCGCGTTCCTGCATCCTTCTTGTTATGTTGACGCTGCCGAGTGAATATCTAATTGGAGTACCCATTGATTGTTGCGTAGAAACGCCAGTGTCTACCGCTCTTGTTGTTACGCCGGGATCATATACAGCGGAAGAATTAACAAAGGTGACATTTTCGGAACTGCTCCCGCTTAAAGCGACCGGAACCTGCGACAGCCCTACAATTTGAGCCATCGGGTCAAAACCCTCTGGAACGCTAATGCTATTCATCCAACTACGAAGATTAGCCAGCTCGGTAGATGTCATATAGTAAACTTTAGCGAAGGCGCCAGCTCCACCAACGCCAACACCTGAGAAGTCAACGCCGTGCCATGGATCATCTTCATAAGGGCCACCGCCACCGCCGCCGCCTGAAGGGTCATAGTCAGGATTATTAATATCACCATCTTTATTATATCCATGATAATTATTAATATCATTTCCTTTTATCCATGTTCCGTTAGTGGTTCCGTCTGCGCTCATAGCACCTAACCAGATTTTCGCATTATCGCCGAGTGCATCCGGCGTTGTTTCTGATAGATCTACTGTATTATCAGCTACATAGTAGCATCCGAAGCCAGCCAACATTTGCAAAATCGTTGACCCCTTAACCATTGGATAAAACATCTCATTCAAAACGCTGCAGTGTATTGTTGTCTCATTTTTTAAATAGAACTGTCCTATAACAGTTACTAACATTCCCATATCATTTGAAACAGTTTTTATCTCGCTTGATATTAAAAACCAATGCTTGTTCCCGCTTCCTGTAGGTATACTGTTATCAATAAACCATTGTCTTATAGTATCAATCATTTGACCAGGTATATCAACCCAGTTCGGAGCAGTATTTATAGAATTGTTCCATCCCAAAGTAAATCCGTTTCTATCCATTCGATTATGATAATTATATCCATAATTCAAATTATTATTTGCTGAAACTGAAATGTCTATATTTTCACCAGTACGAACAGTTGCAGAATACTGATTAATCGAACTATAAAAGCTTTTACCAGCAGATTGAATACTTTGTACAGTTTCACCGTTACAAATATAAATAGGTTTAGCGTAAATATTAGACCATCCTGAGCCGTTCCATATATGGCCAGCTCTATGATTAAATCCTAAATACCATTTATCCGCATCAACTTCATTCAATTCAACATCGGTCATAGTTGGCGTAGGATGATCACTTATACCCTCTTGAATAGTTCCTTTTGGTAATAGTGTAAAATTACTGTATTCTGTAGCATAACATTCATATATTATCTTATTATAATCTAAATCACGTATGAATTTTAAATTGCCAGCAGATTGATAATTATAAATACTTTCTGCGTCTTCCTTAACACCTATTGCATATACTCTATTTTCGCCTGTACTTCCGTAAACAATAGCGTTATTAATTAATACTGTATCTTTAGGGTAAGAAGTACGTTTATAATACTTCCATACCCATCCAGGCGCGTCTGGTTCCTCAGTAAATGTTATACTATCATCATATATAGCATTATAATCATTTGATTTTGCATAGATATTCTTTACTATATCATTTTCAAATCTATTGATAGATATGGTATTGTCTATCTGTCCGTTTAATGTAGGGAATAAAGTAGATAAATCTTTTGTTAAATTAACAGTAGTCGTTCCGTATGTTTCAGTAGCATCTACAGCATATAATGCACTTGGATTAGCCATTTTTATCACCTCTTACACATAAGGCGGCAAGCTTCCGCCTACCGCCTAGTATACTTATATTCTATTCTTCTGTTTTATCGGTTTTCCGCTTACGCCTTCAGGTCGTTGGATCTGCTGGCTTGTCATTGTAAACATAATAGTAATTTGTAGTTGCACTATAAGAACCTGTACCTACAGCGGTCATTACTCCATTAACAAGTGTAAAATACTTAGCTCTTGTTGTGCTCCAGTTTGCCGGTGATGCAGAAACTTCAGACGGAGCGCCTACACGTGTATCAAGTACATAAAGATATGTAGCTACATTTGAGAACGCTGTAGCGTATGCAGTAGCTTCAGTATCATCTTTCGCCACAATTGCCGGGTTAGTAATCGTGAAGACAACGCAGTTTTCAAGTATATCATTGAGATACATAGCATCCCACTTGTAGAAGTAATTAAAATATTCTCCTCTTGGGTTATATATACTTGTAACTCTGTAATTTTGATTGCAGACCGCCGCCGCATCTCTGTCGAACATTGCAGCCAGTACACCGCTATTAACTACTTCAGCCTTTGTTAATCCTGTTGTTTCTGACATATCTACAGTAACGTCTATATTTAATCGGTTATCACTTGCCGCCGTTCCTGAGCCCTGCCACTCCGCAACTTCCTGATAACCCGGCAATTTAACGAACTCATCATGATAAGTGTCTGAGTAGAGATAAGCATCTAAGGACTTAGCGAATTCAGTATTAGCAATGAATTTCAATCTGTCATCTGGTGTGAAAGTCAAATAGGATCCTTCATTGTATAGAACTGAAGCTGTAGCTAAATACTTGCGATACTGTGCAATTGTCTTAGAAGCAAATCGTAAAAATTCCTTATCAGTAAGAGCATTAGCAGCTGTTAAAGGTGTGCCGCCTGAATTCGGGCCGGCGTTATAAAGCGCTAACAAGTTCACTATTCTACCACGCGCCGCCTTCTGGCCAATTAAGTTGTTGATTGTAGCCATGATAAGGGCATCATTGCATAGGGTCATTTTCATTCTGATGCGGTTTTCGATCATAGCAACAAATGAGCTTAACTGTTCAGCGCTCTGGAAGGCTTCGCGGAGCTGAGTATCTACAATTGTTATAGGTACTTCATATGTCGCTTTACTGTTAAAGAACTTAGCCGCTACTGAAGGCTTAGACAGTTCAAACGGGTCCGGGTAAGCATCTCCGCCGACGTAAGGATAATTGAAAAGATCCCATGTTGCATTATCACGCGCATCAGGAGCTTCACAACGTACCTTTTCTAATACGCTGCCATAATCCCAACTATCCATTAAAATATTTGGAGCCTGTGACGCATAAGTCCTGTCAACCATCATAATACGGCCGACCTGATCGATTAAAGATCTTACGAAGCTATCTTTATTAGCGTTTGAAGCTCCAGTGTAATCCAAAACGGCTTTTCCAACGTCAACAAGGTTTGAAAGATCCTCATTTACAACAAGCTCCGCGCCTGTTACCTGATCAATCATACCTACAGAACTAACTGTACCTTCAAGTATTGCAGCAAGCTGCGTTATTCTTGGCATAATACATCCCCCTTAATATTTTCATTACATTATTTTTTCGATTGATTAATTATAATCAATAACGGCACTACTGGACTCGAACCAATAACTTCCGGCGTTCTAGCTGTCCCGGACGGTTTTCCTATTAGCCTAAGTTCCGAGCAGCGTAGATAATGCGGGCTATTATCTACGCATTGACAAACCTTAAATTTCAGTGTTATAGGGATAAACTGAGATAAGAGATAGAATTAAATCGTTTTTCGTTCAGGTTTAATTCTACTTAGATTTTATCATATTTATTGAAAAAAATCAATATTATGACCACATAGCCAAAAGGCAAGTATCAGCTGCCTTTTTCAGAAAATCATATACTATGCTATCAGCTCTTAGCTTTAATTCCTGCTCTAACATCTGTTGGCTTGTTGTAACGCCAATGTTACCGCTTCTAGTATGTTTCTGCATTGCTACGCTATTACCTGAAGGAGTAGCGCCGAAGGCGTCACCGTCTGCCCACCTCATGGACTGCGAAGCGTCTTCATACCCCGCTGTACTCTTCAGAGCGCTTGTAACAGTCTGATGCAAGTTTTGATTATCATCTGTGAACGGCGCTACTTTAGTAGTTGCTGTAATTGTGCCCGGCGTGCTCTTTGTATCTGATACCTTGCTAGCGCTTCCGCTGTATTCTACCATGTTATAGTTCTCAATAGGGTTGTACTCTTCCGTAAGCGCTGCCATTATCCTAGTATAATTATCTTTATTCTCTTCCAGAAAAATCACAAGCTGATTATACAAAAATTTATATACATAATTAATCTGGTCTTCTTCGGTTTCAATCGTTCCTACCGAGTTAGGAAGCAAGTGATTGATATATTTTCGGCCAATAGGCGGCAATTCGCGCCCTACAAACCGCTCTTTATACTTAAGTGAAAGCAGTCTAAAAAGATCGTCACCGTCAATATTATATCCTGTATCTGTAATTTTGAAGACGTCAAAATTTGCAAAAGGATTTACAAACGTTATACCCTTGTCTATCATCTGTATAAGCAGATTTTCAAGTGTGATATATCTATTCTTCGTTCTTATCATCAGCTTTGCCCCCTTTGGATCCAGCCGGATCATCCGCGTTATCATCCACTTCTATCTTTTCATCATCCGGCAGGGAAGGAGCCGCGCCGGAATCGTCAGATATTTCAGCCGTGCCATTCATCATATTTTCTAAAGCGTTTTCATCTACTTCAACAGATAGATTTGTACCAAAAAGTTCATTAACTCTATCTAAGCCGGATTTTATCGAGTTAATTATACTATCAATATTCAAACTTAGCGCACCTGTATCCATATTTGTTTCTGCATTATTGATATATTGGCGCTTCCTGTTTCCGTTATACGCTATGCCTAATTCACTCCAGAAGTCTGATAGAATCGTTGCATGAGCTTCTATTAAGCTGATAATAGTGTTATTGGATCCGCTGGCCACCACCGGGCTAACGGTCAATTTGTTCAAAATATCCTGAGTTAAAACCTTAAAAGGTTTACCGTTATAAAGATCCTTCAAGACCGCTTCAGCACTATTGGCCATATTTTGATTATCGGCAATATAAGCGACTTGTACACGACTGTTAATCTGTGCACAATTCAAGCTAACAAAGTTATCTGCGAGCATACCAGCGTAGTTATATATAAGATCATACAGCCCCTTACAGCTATCTATAGCTAATTCTGCATCTAAATGCGTTAATCCTACTACTATACCATCTAATCCTTCTACAGTCTGGCGCCCGTCTAAGTGCCTAACCGTCACCACTTTGGAGCCTAAAACCGGGTTAGCTATCACGTATTGAGACGGCACCTTATAGCAATCAGGTTCCCCGCCGTAGTTACCAGCTAACGCATACAAGGCATTATCAAATTCTTCAAATCGCGTGAAGCATACACGGCCTTCAAGTATCAAACTTTCCTTAATATACTCTTCATCCATACGCTCTTCAAGGCCTTCAAGCCTGATCAGCTCCGCGACCTTATTCGTCAAGGTCTTGAAATAATATCTAAATACCTTTTCTACATCACACACACCGCAATATGTAGGTATAATCACTATAAAACGCCCCCTTAATTATATATATACGTATAAAACGCACAAGCCTTTATCTATCTACAATTATAGCATATGCGCCCGGAGAAGACAATAGCAGCGGAGCAGGAAGCGCCAGCCTGTTGAAAATGTTGAATAATTTGAGGATCCAAACCACGCAATAGCGCAAACTTATCAAAATTTGCGGTCTTTTTGAGTATATATATTTGTCAAAAATAATCATTCAAAAACATAAACCAAAAATAAAAAACAATTTCAAAAATGTTGCGC